>ERZ779746.17-NODE-17-length-131911-cov-4.918927_pt1 | contig 131911 bp, 117 predicted proteins | sample MGYA00511888_ERZ779746 | MGnify/ENA primary metagenome ERZ779746 (study PRJEB29588, sample SAMEA1964695) | human gut metagenome | biome: human gut; feature: human-associated habitat; material: faeces | place: Denmark | collected 2008/2010 ... | reverse complement strand
GCGACGCGCAAAGGCACCACCTACAAACCGACCGAAAGCGAAAAATCGCTGATGTCCCGAACTGGTGGCCTGGGTGCGCCGCGTGGTCAGGCATTCTGGCCGGTTCGCGGGCCGACGCTGCATCGCTATGGCGAGCAGCTACAGGGTGAATTACGCTGGAAAGGGATGGTGATTGGTGCCTCTGAAGGTACTGAAGTTAAAGCGATTGCCGACGGTCGGGTGATTCTGGCTGACTGGCTGCAAGGCTACGGTCTGGTGGTGGTGGTTGAGCATGGTAAAGGCGACATGAGTCTTTACGGCTATAATCAGAGCGCACTGGTGAGCGTTGGTTCGCAGGTTCGCGCGGGCCAGCCAATTGCACTGGTGGGCAGCAGTGGCGGTCAGGGTCGGCCTTCACTCTATTTCGAAATTCGCCGCCGGGGTAGGGCGATAAACCCCCAGCCGTGGTTGGGAAGATAAGTTTTGTTTCCATTTCGTCGTAACGTTCTTGCATTTGCCGCTCTGTTGGCGCTCTCCTCCCCCGTACTTGCTGGCAAACTTGCCATCGTCATTGATGATTTTGGGTATCGCCCGCACAACGAAAACCAGGTGCTGGCGATGCCCTCCGCTATCTCCGTCGCTGTATTACCCGATTCACCGCACGCCAGAGAGATGGCGACCAAAGCGCATAACAGCGGGCACGAAGTGTTGATTCATCTCCCGATGGCACCACTGAGTAAACAGCCGCTGGAGAAAAATACGCTGCGCCCGGAGATGAGCAGCGACGAAATTGAGCGCATTATTCGTAGTGCGGTCAATAACGTGCCCTATGCCGTGGGGATCAACAACCACATGGGTAGCAAGATGACCTCTAACCTGTTTGGTATGCAGAAAGTGATGCAGGCACTGGAGCGTTACAATCTTTACTTCCTCGACAGCGTAACCATCGGTAATACCCAGGCGATGCGCGCCGCGCAAGGTACTGGCGTGAAGGTGATCAAACGGAAGGTGTTCCTCGACGATTCGCAGAACGAAGCGGACATCCGTGTGCAATTTAATCGCGCAATTGATCTGGCGCGTCGCAACGGTTCAACCATTGCCATTGGGCATCCTCACCCTTCAACGGTACGCGTGCTACAACAGATGGTTTATAACCTGCCGCCAGACATTACGCTGGTGAAAGCCAGCAGCTTGCTGAATGAACCGCAGGTTGATACTTCTACACCGCCGAAAAACGCTGTGCCTGATGCACCGCGTAATCCGTTCCGTGGCGTGAAGCTGTGCAAACCGAAGAAACCGATAGAACCTGTTTATGCTAATCGCTTCTTTGAAGTATTAAGCGAAAGCATCAGCCAGAGCACGCTGATCGTTTACTTCCAGCATCAGTGGCAAGGCTGGGGCAAACAGCCCGAAGCGGCGAAACTTAACGCTAGCGCAAATTAAAGGCGCTACGCGTAATGCGATGGTGCGACCGCGTTTTGTCGCGCCATTGCCATAAGCGGAAAGACCACAGTAACGCCTGGTAACCCACCTTCACGCTGCGCACATTGGTAATCAGGCGCTTATACATACCGGAAGTAAATATCTCGGCAATCATCCGTTGGCGGGTAAGAATATCCGGCTCTTTGCGCACCGCATGGCAAACACGCAATGCTTCGTAAGTTATTTGCTGATGAAATTCCGGATAAATCGTAATTTTGTCGGCATAATTTCGATTTAATTTCTCCAGCAGGCGGGTAATCTTAATATAGTGACGTTGATAATTAAGGTTTTTATTCCCTTGTCTATGCAACCGACTCACTGACGTATTATGCAGATAATATTTATATAATGATTGCTCGGTATATCGCGCACGCAGCGCATTAAACATGAATTCTGTTGTCCAGACAATATCCTGATGATGTAATCCGGCAATAAATTTAATGTTATTTTTAACAATAACATCGCGGCGATAAACCCCCATCCAGACAACGTGAGTCCAACGGCGCGAAGAAAGCCCCATCCGCAGCCAGTCCGGGCCGGTTAATACACCGGTTGAGCGAAGGCGATCGCTGGGGATGGATTGCCAGGTTTCTCCCGTTTCACGAAAACACCAGTCAGCGTTGCACTGCGCCACGTCGAGGTCGTCCTCTAACGCTATGGTCATCAGCGTTTCGTACATGGTGGGATAGACTTCATCGTCAGCATCGACAAAAGCGACATATTTGCCCGTTGCCACTTCAATCCCACGATTACGCGCCACCGATGCGCCAGCATTCGCCTGATGCAACAAACGAACGTGCGGATAGTTTTCTGCGTAATGCTTTGCTATTTCAACAGAATTATCCGTTGAACCATCGTTAATAATAATGATTTCCAGAGCAGTCCAGGTTTGCGTAATTAAAGATTCCATACAAGTGCGGAAATCATCGCCCGCATTATATAACGGAATAATAACACTAAGTTTATTGGTGCTGTTCATCATAAATTACCGACGACCTCTGAAGTTATCCTGACGTTTTACAGGCTTTGTATTAAGAAACTATTAAGCCTGTGAGATATTATTTTTACAGGTGAGAGAGTCACTTCAGGGTAGAGAGATAATGAGAGCAGCTATATAAGAGATCAGCACAATTACGAACTCTTTATTACACTGACAGGATTTTACATATTTAACAGATTATCCTCAGATAAAAGGGCTGGAATACCAGCCCTTGTTCGTGTTAATCCCAGCTCAGAATAACTTTCCCGGACTGGCCCGAACGCATAGCGTCAAAGCCCTTCTGGAAATCATCGATAGAGAACCGATGAGTAATGATCGGCGAGAGATCGAGGCCAGACTGAATCAGCGCCGCCATCTTGTACCAGGTTTCAAACATCTCACGACCGTAAATGCCTTTAATGAACAAGCCCTTAAAGATCACTTTTGTCCAGTCTATCGACATGTCAGAAGGTGGAATACCCAGCATCGCAATACGACCGCCGTGGTTCATGGTGTCGAGCATGGTACGAAACGCTGGCGGCGCACCGGACATTTCCAGACCGACATCAAAGCCTTCGGTCATGCCCAGTTCTGCCATCACATCATTAAGGTTTTCTTTAGCGACGTTGACCGCACGGGTGATACCCATTTTGCGCGCCAGTTCGAGACGATATTCATTAACATCAGTGATCACCACATTGCGTGCACCAACGTGTTTCGCCACCGCCGCAGCCATAATACCTATCGGACCTGCACCAGAGACCAGCACATCCTCGCCAACCAGATCGAACGACAGCGCGGTATGCACGGCGTTACCGAAGGGATCAAAAATGGAAGCCAGGTCGTCGGAGATATTGTCTGGGATTTTGAAGGCGTTGAACGCCGGGATCACCAGATATTCGGCGAAGCAGCCCGGACGGTTAACGCCGACGCCGATCGTGTTGCGGCACAGATGGGTACGACCGCCACGACAGTTGCGACAGTGACCGCAGGTGATATGGCCTTCTCCAGAGACGCGATCGCCAATCTTAAAGCCTTTCACTTCCTGACCGATGCCTACTACTTCACCGACATATTCATGACCGACAACCATCGGCACCGGGATAGTTTTTTGCGACCACTCATCCCAGTTGTAGATGTGAACGTCAGTCCCGCAGATGGCTGTTTTACGGATTTTAATTAGCAGATCGTTATGACCCAGTTCCGGCTCAGGAACGTCGGTCATCCAGATGCCCTCTTCCGCTTTCAGTTTGGATAACGCTTTCATTTCACATCCTCAGGCGATAACGCCCAGTTGTTTACCAATACGCGTGAATGCTTCTACTGCGCGCGTAATTTGCTCAGGGGTATGCGCCGCAGACATCTGGGTACGAATACGCGCCTGACCTTTCGGAACGACCGGATAGAAGAAACCGGTGACGTAAATGCCCTCTTTTTGCAGCTCACGAGCAAATTTCTGCGCCACTACCGCATCGCCAAGCATGACCGGAATAATGGCGTGATCGGCTCCCGCCAGGGTAAAGCCCGCCGCCGACATTTGCTCACGGAACTGACGCGCGTTCGCCCACAGACGGTCACGCAGCTCGCTACCCGCTTCAACCATCTCCAGCACTTTAATGGAAGCGGCGACAATAGCCGGTGCCAGCGAGTTGGAGAACAGGTACGGACGAGAACGCTGGCGCAGCCACTCAACCACTTCTTTGCGCGCCGCGGTATAACCACCAGAAGCCCCGCCCAGCGCTTTACCAAGTGTGCCGGTGATAATATCGACCCGGCCCATCACATCGCAGTATTCATGGGAACCACGACCGTTTTCACCGACAAAACCGACCGCGTGGGAGTCGTCTACCATCACCAGGGCATCGTATTTATCTGCCAGATCGCAAACGCCCTTCAGATTGGCAATCACGCCGTCCATCGAGAACACACCATCGGTGGCAATCAACACATGACGCGCACCGGCTTCACGCGCTTCTTTCAGACGTGCTTCCAGCTCCTGCATATCGTTGTTGGCATAGCGATAGCGTTTAGCTTTACACAGACGCACACCATCAATAATAGACGCGTGGTTCAGTGCGTCGGAGATAATGGCGTCTTCCGCGCCCAGCAGCGTTTCAAACAGGCCACCGTTAGCATCAAAGCAGGAAGAGTAGAGAATCGCATCTTCCATCCCCAGGAATGCCGCCAGTTTTTGTTCAAGCTCTTTATGGCTGTCCTGAGTGCCGCAAATAAAACGCACCGAAGCCATGCCGAAACCGTGAGAATCCATTCCCGCCTTTGCCGCCGCAATCAGATCCGGATGATTCGCCAGCCCGAGATAGTTATTGGCACAAAAGTTAATGACGTGGCTTCCATCAGCCACAGTGATATCTGCTTGCTGCGCAGACGTAATAATGCGCTCTTCTTTAAACAACCCTTCCGCGCGTGCGGTTTCCAGATCGTTGGTTAACTGCTGATAAAATTCTCCACGCATTGCGATTCTCCAGACAGGGCAAATTCCAGCACATATTACCCAAACTTATAGGTCGCGACGAGATGACGCGTTAACACTTCTGCAAAATTCAGGATAAATAACGTCCATCAATCTCACTTTTGGCGAATGGCTGAAGCCAACGCCGTGTAGTGATATGATAGAAGTATTCGTGTCTGAGATTGTCTCTGACTCCATAATTCGAAGGTTACAGTTATGATCATCGTTACCGGCGGCGCGGGCTTTATCGGCAGCAACATCGTTAAGGCCCTGAATGATAAAGGCATCACCGATATTCTGGTGGTGGACAACCTGAAAGACGGCACCAAGTTTGTGAACCTGGTGGATCTGGATATCGCGGACTATATGGATAAGGAAGACTTCCTGATCCAGATTATGGCTGGCGAAGAGTTCGGCGATGTCGAAGCGATTTTCCACGAAGGCGCATGCTCTTCCACCACCGAGTGGGATGGCAAGTATATGATGGATAACAACTATCAATACTCCAAAGAGCTGCTGCACTACTGTCTGGAGCGCGAAATCCCGTTCCTGTATGCATCTTCCGCGGCCACCTACGGCGGACGCACCTCCGACTTTATTGAATCCCGCGAGTACGAAAAACCGTTGAACGTCTACGGTTACTCAAAATTCCTGTTTGATGAATATGTTCGTCAAATCCTGCCTGAAGCGAACTCGCAGATTGTTGGCTTCCGTTATTTCAACGTTTATGGACCGCGTGAAGGCCATAAAGGCAGCATGGCGAGCGTCGCTTTCCATCTCAACACCCAGCTTAACAACGGTGAATCACCGAAGCTGTTTGAAGGTAGCGAGAACTTCAAACGCGACTTCGTCTATGTGGGCGACGTGGCAGATGTAAACCTGTGGTTCCTGGAAAATGGCGTTTCCGGCATCTTCAATCTCGGTACTGGTCGTGCGGAATCCTTCCAGGCTGTAGCTGATGCTACGCTGGCTTATCACAAGAAAGGCCAGATCGAATACATTCCGTTCCCGGATAAACTGAAAGGCCGCTATCAGGCGTTCACTCAGGCAGATCTGACGAATCTGCGCGCGGCGGGTTACGACAAACCGTTCAAAACCGTTGCTGAAGGTGTAACGGAATACATGGCCTGGCTGAATCGCGACGCATAAGAGCTCTGCATGAAAATACTGGTGATCGGCCCGTCTTGGGTTGGCGACATGATGATGTCGCAAAGTCTCTATCGCACGCTCCAGGCGCGCTATCCCCAGGCGATAATCGATGTGATGGCACCGGCATGGTGCCGTCCATTATTATCGCGGATGCCGGAAGTTAACGAAGCTATCCCTATGCCTCTCGGTCACGGAGCGCTGGAAATCGGCGAACGCCGCAAACTGGGTCATAGCCTGCGTGAAAAGCGCTACGACCGCGCCTACGTCTTACCAAACTCCTTCAAATCTGCATTAGTGCCTTTCTTCGCGGGTATTCCTCATCGCACCGGCTGGCGCGGCGAGATGCGCTACGGTTTACTCAACGATGTACGCGTGCTCGATAAAGAAGCCTGGCCGCTAATGGTGGAACGCTATGTCGCGCTGGCCTATGACAAAGGCATTATGCGTACCGCACAAGATCTGCCGCAGCCATTGTTATGGCCGCAGTTGCAGGTGAGCGAAGGTGAAAAATCATATACCTGTAATCAATTTTCGCTTTCATCAGAACGTCCGATGATTGGCTTTTGCCCGGGTGCGGAGTTTGGTCCGGCAAAACGCTGGCCACACTACCACTATGCGGAGCTGGCAAAGCAGCTGATTGATGAAGGTTATCAGGTGGTTCTGTTTGGCTCTGCGAAAGATCATGAAGCGGGCAATGAGATTCTTGCCGCTTTGAATACCGAGCAGCAGGCATGGTGTCGGAACCTGGCGGGGGAAACACAGCTTGATCAAGCGGTTATCCTGATTGCAGCCTGTAAAGCCATTGTCACTAACGATTCTGGCCTAATGCACGTTGCGGCGGCGCTCAATCGTCCGCTGGTTGCCCTGTATGGTCCGAGTAGCCCGGACTTCACACCGCCGCTATCCCATAAAGCGCGCGTGATCCGTCTGATTACCGGCTATCACAAAGTGCGTAAAGGTGACGCTGCGGAGGGTTATCACCAGAGCTTGATCGACATTACTCCCCAGCGCGTACTGGAAGAACTCAACGCGCTATTGTTACAAGAGGAAGCCTGACGGATGCGGGTTTTGATCGTTAAAACATCGTCGATGGGCGATGTTCTCCATACGTTGCCCGCACTCACTGATGCCCAGCAGGCAATCCCAGGGATTAAGTTTGACTGGGTGGTGGAAGAAGGGTTCGCACAGATTCCTTCCTGGCACGCTGCCGTTGAGCGAGTTATTCCTGTGGCAATACGTCGCTGGCGTAAAGCCTGGTTCTCGGCCCCCATAAAAGCTGAACGCAAAGCGTTTCGTGAAGCGCTACAAGCAGAGAACTATGACGCAGTTATCGATGCTCAGGGGCTGGTAAAAAGCGCGGCGCTGGTGACGCGTCTGGCGCATGGCGTAAAGCATGGATTGGACTGGCAAACCGCTCGCGAACCGTTAGCCAGCCTGTTTTACAATCGTAAGCATCATATTGCAAAACAGCAGCACGCCGTAGAACGCACCCGCGAACTGTTTGCCAAAAGTCTGGGCTATAGCAAACCGCAAACCCAGGGCGATTATGCTATTGCACAGCATTTCCTGACGAACCTGCCTACAGATGCTGGCGAATATGCCGTATTTCTTCATGCGACGACCCGTGATGATAAACACTGGCCGGAAGAACACTGGCGAGAATTGATTGGTTTACTGGCTGATTCAGGAATACGGATTAAACTTCCGTGGGGCGCGCCGCATGAGGAAGAACGGGCGAAACGACTGGCGGAAGGATTTGCTTATGTTGAAGTATTGCCGAAGATGAGTCTGGAAGGCGTTGCCCGCGTGCTGGCCGGGGCTAAATTTGTAGTGTCAGTGGATACGGGGTTAAGCCATTTAACAGCGGCACTGGATAGACCCAATATCACGGTTTATGGACCTACCGATCCGGGATTAATTGGTGGGTATGGGAAGAATCAGATGGTTTGTAGGGCTCCGGGGAATGAGTTGTCTCAATTGACAGCAAATGCTGTTAAGCGGTTCATTGAAGAAAACGCTGCCATGATTTAAATTACAACTCTTTAATAGATAATTTTGAAATAAAATCAGCTTCCTTGCTGATTTTATTTCACATATTCATTACTTCTCTAATAAACATTGGTCCGATTGTGCTTTAAAATAAGCACAAAGCAATATTATGGTGATAAACACAGCAGTCGGAACCGGTTTAGAAAAGAGTATTACATCACTTAGTCCTACTACCAGTAGTGAAAAAAGCAAGATTAAAATATAAGGTTCTTTAGCAGTTCTTAAGGCATATATGAGTATTGCTGAAAATGCTAAAATTGTTAATACAACTCCAGGAATACCACGCGTTGATAACGTATCTATGAGATCGTTATGCAAATGAGAATCTACATAGGGTAAAGCGCCACTCAATCTAGGCTCTTTTTCTTCTAGTTCATGTATTTTTTCCGCACGTTTTTCCAGTGATTGTCCTATTGGAGAATATGTTTTTAAGCCAACTTCATACATTGCCAGACGGGCACCGACTGAAGTTCTGGTGTTATCATGCGAATAATTAACTAAATCGTTATTTAAGTCATTCATTCTCATAAGCAATGTATCTTTAAAAGAAAATACACCTGCTAATAATGCAATCGTAATAAAACAATATAACTTATAATTAATTCGCTTATTAATATAACTATCCATTACGATTAATATTAACGCAAAGAATGGAAACACTAATATGGCTGCACGCGTCTCAGTTACTATGACAGCACATAAACTAAGCATGAAGTTAATTGTATATAATGTTGTTTTATGTCTTAAGTCGGATTTTAAAATGAGAATTGATGCCAGTAAAGAAGGAAAAAGGATGATGTAGCCTGCTGTTGTAGCGTGGGAAGCTGATAATGCAACACGGTCGACGTTTAAATAGAAATGTTGCCACATGGCATGCGCAAAAAAAAGTAACTGCGTTGCCAGGGATGCGAACAGAATTAGTTTCCCAAATTTTATTTTTGTTCTCATCTCATTTTTAGCAAAAAGAACTAAGAAAATAAAAGCGCTACACAAGGCAATTTTTCCAGTTTCCATTGGGCCACGATATGCATTGGTATAAACAGAGCCTGAAATTTTATAATGTGAATACCAGATGATATTTACGATACCCAAAAGGCATAATGAGATGAAAATTAACAAAGTAGGATTATTAGTTATTGTTTTTTTTGGTGTCACAAGAAAATACAATGCAGATATAATTCCAGCTGCATGAAGAAACTTTGTTGCAACATCATCCCATAAAGACAAAGTCATTAAAGAAAAAATACATAATATGAGAATTAAAGACTTTATACCAGAATTAATTTCATTCCAACAAAACGACATATAGTTTCAACCTATGCTACGAGGATGGGTTATTTAATGCAAGATCTAACGTTTATTCTTTTTTCTATTTACCAGTCTTACCATCCTCCAGATAATATAATTTTTTGATGCTAATATTTTTGCTCGTCTCTTATCTCTCTTGCCAGGAAGATTACAATCTTTTAATTCTTTTTCATTGCTTTCAACTAATTGATTCAATTGTTTAAAATCACCATTAAGTAGAACATTCCACAAATAACGAGTTTTATGATAAGCTCTATTTTGACTCAATAATGTATGAATTTCTTCTTTCCGGTTACCTTTGTATAACTGCATCACAGAAGAGTAGATTTTTTCGTGCGCAAATGACTCATGTCGATAATGAGTGATGGTTCTACATGAGTTCATTAAGGAATTTTCTCTATAGTTATGCTTATACATATAATATGGAACCGCATACATATCGCATGTAATTAGCAGTCGATAGATAAAATCCAGATCTTCTCCTAGTCGTAAATCTTCATCAAAAAAAAGATTATTCTCTTCCAGAAGTTGTTTTCTTATAAACAAGCACCCTATATGGAATCTAACCTTTTTATAAAAAAAGTCGAAAAGTAAAGATCCTTCATTAAACTCTGTATTTATAGGTGAGTAAGTAACACCATTTTTTATATGATGGCCATAAAGCCCACAATAAATGGCATCTCCTCCCGTCTCATGTTGTCTGGAATACATCTTCAGCAGATAGTTAGGATCTATCTCATCATCATCATCCATAAAACATATAAACTGTCCTTGCGCCTTGCGGATACCTGTATTCCTGGCAGACGAAACACCGCCATTTTCTTTATTGATAATAATTAATCGAGAGTGGGTTAACCCATACTCTCTCAAAACGTTTGATGTGTTATCTTTAGAACCATCATTAACAATAACAATTTCAAAATTTGGGTAAGTTTGTTTTTCTAATTTCGTTAGAGTTTCAGTAATGTAATCAGATGAATTATACGTCGGTATTATTATGGATACTAAAGGGTAATCATTGCTCATCGTGTTCTCTTGCCTGAACTAATAAAATATGATAGTACTCATCCTTAATTATTATTGTAACTCAGACATCCATGATTTTTATTATTATCCAAATAGTTTTCTTTTATACTTATTTAATTTAAATTTAATGAAGTAAATAAAAGCGTTAAACGTATCACCATTTTTCTTTGCATGTTGATATTTCACTTGATACTGCTTTTCATTCGTGGCTGGAATAAACGCCACATCATTCCAGCAAGAAGCCTGATAAGCCTCATTAAAATAGTTCTGGCAGGGATAATTCGTCCAGTCGTTCCAGGGCTTCGTTACGCCAACATAATGAATCAGCTTAGTATCATCGGTAATGGTCTTTTTATAATCTTCATCGCTTTTATTTTTTAACTCATAATCAATGCCATAAAAGCAATCATAATCGCCGCTAATAAAAATACAATGACCAAAGAACAGAATATTTAAAATATCCTGATCAAGGCATTTATACTTCGTGTGCTGCGGGTCACTTGCCAGCATAGCAATGGCTTTATTCATAAAATCATTTTTCGCCCATGCTTCAAGCTGCAGATATACTACACCGGCGTTGAAATAATTCCCTGGAAGTCCCTCTATAGCCAGACGCTTCGCTGGTTTTTCCTGCATAAAAGGCACATCTTTAATAACAGCTGCGAACTTATCCCCATCAAAATTAATATCAAGCAATCCAGCTAATGAGCCTTTACAGATGACATCAGCATCGATATATAACAGATTTTCAATAGTTTCACTCAAATACTGGAACGCAACTAAACGGAAGAATGTTGCATAAGACCACTGTTTCAGGCTGGGGAAGATATCAATAAAGGCATTGGAGACTTTATAAATTATTACTTCAACGTTAGCATTTTTGCTGGTAAAAGCATTAACACGTTGTAGATAATCTTCATCAATGTAGTCGGTAAAGAGATGAAACTTAACCGCAAGGTCCGGGTTATGCATAACAACTGATTGCATAGATACTGCCGCACCAAATAAAAAGTTACGGTCAATACCGTAAGCGATATTTAACACACGATCGGTGTTAGCAATTTCCCCAGAGACAGCGACTTCAGTAATACTCTCAGCTAATAAATCCATGTTGGTTCCGTTTTGACTGTGTGGTTTACGCTTTGCCTTTTAATTTTTTAATAAATTTGCGTAGTTTGGTTCTGTAGATTACTGAATAGTAGCCATAATCTTTTATTTCGTTGGCAATACCCAGGTGACGTTCCATGGCCAGACGATCACGAGCTTTACGCTCTGCCGTACAGCTTTTACCGGATAGGTCAATTATCCTGACACCATCTTTACTAACGATAAAGTTACCCCGGTGTGGGTCGCCCGATAGCATATTTAAGGCATGCAATTTTTCCATTGAAGCCTTAATTTCTGCTTTAACATTTTCTGGAATAATCGGCATATCATTGAGCTCTACGCCCTCGACATACTCGATAAGCATGATAAAAACACTGGCATAGTTGAAAATTTTACGCTCAGCCAGAAAATAAAAATCATTAGGAAAAGTAAGACCTGCACTTCTGACACGATCGGTTTCAACGATCAAATTCTGATAGTAGTCACCTTTTACAAAAGATTTTAAAAAACGTTCATTCCTCTTCGCTTTCGGAGCAAAGACTTTAAAAACATAGCGACCATATTTCGTATCAATCAACGATACTTTGGTATCATCAATATTACGTAATACTTTTACTGTTTTAAAATTATAGGCCAGTATTTCATCAAAGATTTCTTTATATTTATTATCATTATCTTTGTAATAAAATGAGAAGCCGCGATAACGTATACTTGTAATCATAAGAGTAATTTATTTCTTAAGCTTGTACTTAATTAATGAAGTTATGCCTTTTATATACTCACCATGGGCAAACAGATGCTTATATTGTTTCTGCATTTCTGCAACAGTCCGCGCCTCTTTAAGAGGATATTTCTTCCAGGGAGATTGTTCACGCGCGATATTAAAGTATGATGCAGACGGATATCCAGCCCAGCTATGCCATGGTTTAGTTATCCCTGTATAGTGAATCAACACTGTTTTATCGGTAATGGTTTGCTGATACTTTCGATGACTACGATCATAAAGTTCGTTTTTCAGGGTATAAATAGTATCAAAACCCTTCGCAAGGTAGATATTATTCATATTAAATGCGATATTCAACGCATCCTGATCTAAATATTTAAGAGAGCCATATTTAGTTTCCCCTCGTAAAAGTTTGAGTAAATACGGTGTCAAATTTGCTTCATGCCATTTTTTAAGATTGACATAGATAACGCCTGCATTGAAATAACGTCCATTCATTTCGGGAATGTTGAGGCGTTTTGCACATGCCGCCTGAGTACTATCATTGTCAGGAATGACCGCAGCAAACTCATCTTTAAATATAATTTCTGTGAGAGGTTTCAGGCTTCCTTTACAAACAACATCGGCATCCAGATACAGCAGTGTGGAAATACTTTCACTCAGATATTCAAAAGACAATACCCTGAAGTATGTCGCGTACGACCAAAACTGTGACGTCGGCAGATCAGCAAAGTATTTGGGGTCAATTAAATATACAATAATTGAGGTATTAAATTGTTTTGCTGTTTCATTAAATGACTTTAAATAATCATCATCCACATAATCAGTGAAAACATGAAAGACAAAATTAATATCTGAATTATTAATCAAAACGGAAGAAATTGAAACGCCAGCACCATACAAAAAATTCTTATCGATACCGTAGGAAACATTTAGCTCTGGGGCGTTTTCTTTTTTATTATCTGCTAAATACGAAAACCGTTCTTTTATAAATTCATTCATTTAACTTTTCTCAATTTCATTTTATTATCTTTAAATAAAAATAATAAATATAATTCATTATCCCGTTAATTGGTTTATTTTGTTTAAAATTATGCTTGGCGCAATAACGAGCATAGTTTGAGTTAACTGGCCGCATTAACGGTTCATTTTTCCAGGGCGATGCTTCTTTGGCTTTGATAAATGGTTGCGCACTTGGATAACTGGCCCAGTAATGCCAGGGTTTTGTCGGGCCGACATAATGAATTAATACGGTTTCATCATTAATTGGACAAACAAATGATTTTTTTAATTCATAATTTAAACTAAACTGCGTATTGTATTTAGCATCAATGAATTTAACTTTCCCTAACAGGATAAGATTAAGAATATCTTGATCCATATAGGTTAAATGGGAAACGATGGTTTTATCAGCAAGCATCGACATCGCTTTAGCAGAAACGGACTCCTGCGCCCACGCTAGTGTATTAATTAACAGGACACCTGAATTAAAGTAACCCTTTTCAAGTTCATTACACTGCAGACTTTGACCCCGTAACGACCACCAGTTAGCATCGCGTTCAGTAACAACAGCAGCAACGTTATTGGCAAGATCCATTGTTATCAGCGGCTTTAAGTTTCCCTGACAGGCGATATCAGCATCCAGGTAAAGGATCTTATCTTGTTGATCAATAAAGTAATCTGCAATTACAAAACGGAAATACATGGCAATAGACCAATTTTTGGTCGTCGGTAATGCCTTAAGCCGTTCACAATTTACCAGATGGATCTGGATACAGGTACGATAGCTTTTCGCCAATTGGGCTAAACGCTGGATATCGGCTTCAGGGATATCATCAATAAAAACGTGGAAAACAAAACTCACGTCGTTGTTATGTAACAAAACTGACGTGATTGAAACACCACAACCAAAAAGAAAGTTTTTATCAATGCCATAAGCAACATGGAATGATGATGCCACTGACGCCGCTGGCCTTTCATCGAAGATGATTGTCTTATTGATCATCTCTTGTGGATTAAAATAGTGGGCACTCATATTTCTCTCCGGAAATTACAACGACTTTCGAATCGTTCTTTCCCTGATTTTTGTGGCTTTTGCTTCTGCTTGCGACAGCAGTCCTTGTTCCTGCTTGAGAATGTCTTTAAGCGGGGCGGCAAAATACACTTTCATAAACCGCCAGATATCCCGCTGAGTCAGACCGATATTCATCGAAGAAAAATAAAGCCCAATAAGATCTTTATCGCGCCAACGACGTGGAACGCGCGTGCGAAGCTGCGCCCGGTGCAGGTCAATTACCGAAATTTTTAACTCCTCTTCCTTACCGGAAAAAGGCAAGTGCAGCAGGAAATGACAGATATAACAGTCACGGTGATTAATGCCCGCAGCATGCATATCGCGCACCATCGTCGCGACACGCTTAATAAGCATACGTTTTACGCGAACATCTGGTGGGTTGGTCGCCCAGTCAGCACAGTAATCTTCCAGACTGATGGTTGGTGTCAGATCTTCGGTAATAATAAATGAAGTTCTGGTCAGCGGATCCATGCCTTTTTCGCCAAATGCCACCCCATACATAGTATCAACGCCGACATCCCGCAGTCGATGAATCGCATTCCATTCGCGGTCAGCGCCTAATACTGGCATCCGCAATGAGAGTAAATTTTTGATTATCTCTTTCAGGGTCGTGCCGCGATGCCATTTGAGAAAATAGCTTTTGCCCGCCATTTCAAAGCGCAGAGTACGGCGAGTTTCCAGTTCACGAAATACCTCACCCTGCAAGGTTTTAACTTCCTCAAAAGGATCTTTGCCGCGCCATAACGTGGCAAACGGCTCTTTAAGTTCAACCATCCAGACCACCCGTTATGATATCCGCCGCTTTCTCTGGCAGACTGTATAAATCTTGTGTATCAGCATAATGTCGCGCATTTTCCGCCCAGGCCTGGCGCAATGAAGATTGCGTTAACGCTTTGCGTAAAATCTCATTCAATGTTTCCTGGCGGAATGGCTCAACAATAGCCTCGCCGCAATTAGCGTCGACAATATAATGCGCATAGCCACAAACGGCAGTTGTTAGTACCGGTAATCCTGCAGTAATCGCTTCCAGCAGCACAATTCCCGCCGCTTCCTGGTAGGCAGGATGCAGTAATAAATCCGCCGCCGCCATTAATTCCGCGACATCGTTGCGCCCCGAGAAGAAGTGAACATTACTGCGCACGCCGCGTTTTTCTGCCAGCGCCTCAAATTTTCGCGGTTTATCCTGCCCAACAACATATAGCAATGTGTTGTGGCGCAGCGAATCCGGTAACGAAGCAAGTGCTTCAATGGAACGATCGACACCTTTACGCGTGAAGTCTGAACCGACCTGCAACAATAAATATTGTTGTTCGGTTATTCCATTCTTCTTACGGAAGATTTCACGGCTATTGGCTGGCTGCTGGCTATATTTACGATCAGGATAAATCCCCGGTGGCAGAATATGAAAACGCTCCGCTTCAGTCTGATAATGTTTCTGGAAATCGGCGATTTGCTTATCTGTCAGCATCAGCAGCTGTGTCGGCTTGCCCTGTTCGAAGGTTGCCCGCTCAAAGGCGGCATAATGGCGATAACGTGACGTCAGGCGATAGAAAAAGCCTTTTTCCTGCGCTACTTTCTCGGCATAACAAACATCAGCGGCATAATAAACGTCCAGCCCCGGCATTTTGTTGAATCCAACGACTTTATCGACGGGATGTTCGCGTAAATGTTTTTGCACCCAGGCAAAATACTCCGCATTGCGCCCGTGATTGGTATGCGATTTAACCGGCACTTTGATCAGTTCAAATACATCAGGACATTCGCCTTCCCACGACTGAGCATAAACCCGAACATGATGACCTCGGGCGGCGACTGTCTGAGCAATACGCATAAAATCGCGCTGCAAACCGCCAAAAGGAAAATATTTATACAAACAAAAAGCAACGATCATAACGACGTACCTGTCGTGGAGGAGGGCAGTAATTTATCGACAGCAGCAATGACATCTGCCGCCGGAATAACCGAAAGATACATCTCATTTCGGTCACGCTGATCGCGCGTTGGCATTTCCCGGTAATCTCCCGCCCAGAATTGAATCATGTTATTTGACCAGGGACGCCAGAAAATATGGTCTGTCGCACCAAACAGCGATATCAGCGGCGTATTAACTGCAGCGGCAATATGCGCCGGTGCGGAATCAACGCCAATAAACAGCTGCGCATGATCGATTAACGCACCAAGTTCCGGGAAGGTCACCTTTCCAGCCAGCGCCGTTACTGGTGGCGTCTGGCATCCCTGCGCAATTTCATTGACGCAGGCCAGATCGTCTTTATCTGGGCCGGACGTCAGAACGACTTCATAACCACGAGCATGTAAGGTATCAATCACAGCGGAAAACTTGGCGTTGTCCCAGCATTTGAAGATTTGCCGCGCCGTAGGTTGGATAACCACATAATTTTGTCCAACACCAGCGTGATCAAGTTCGCGACGCATACGTTTCCAGCTTGCAGGCGGGTAACTCATGGTTGTCTGCTTCACCAACGAATCAAGTCCCAATGGTGTCAGCACGGATAAGTTACTTTCCACCACATTTCCACCCTGCAACGGCACCAAATGGGTGAAACTTTTACGCCAAAAAGCAGACTGCCGATGATGATAATCCTGGGAAATTTTCACACGAGCATTTAATAAGCGAACCAGTATAGCAACCATCCATTGATCGGTAAGATTGACGATAAGGTCATACTTATTGGCACGTAATACCTTGATGAGATGAAAAAAGTTGGCAATTTTTTCTGAGGCTTTTGCTTTTTTATTTTTTATGCCGTAGAGCGCGTTAATCTCTGGATTTTCAGACAGGATCGGGATGGTGTCCTGATAAAGCAGCACATCGATTTTTGCGTCAGGGTAATTTTTTTTCAGCGAACTAATGACGGGAGTAGTTAATAACATATCCCCATGAAAACGCATCTTAATGAGCAAAATTCTTCGAAATGGCTTATCCACAAGTAACTCTTTTTGTTGAGATTATCCGATTAAGGTGAAGCAGAAAAAGCACGCTACCGCCCCAGGCTCAACAGCTACCTGAATACTGATACCGCACTGATATTGACGCGCTAGTGTATCACTTCTTTCGCGGCAATCCGACCCGAATGATTTTTAAGCACATTGTTGATTTTCAATAAAGAAATCAATCAAATAAAATCATTAGCAACCATATTCTTTCACTGTTGCTCTGCGATTCCTTCCTGCACGTACAGCAGAAATCAATGAATCGCATAAAAATACAAAAAAAGTATAGATGTTCAGCAAGAATTGGCGGGTAAATTGCTATTTAAGTCAAAAACGGGAAAAGTAATGGTAAAGCCACAGCTAAATACATAGAATCCCCAGCACATCCATAAGTCAGCTATTTACTATGCTCGAATTGCTTTACACCGCCCTTCTCTACCTTATTCAGCCGCTGATCTGGATACGGCTCTGGGTGCGCGGACGTAAGGCTCCGGCCTATCGAAAACGCTGGGGTGAACGTTACGGTTTTTACCGCCATCCGCTAAAACCAGGCGGCATTATGCTGCACTCCGTCTCCGTCGGTGAAACTCTGGCGGCGATCCCGTTGGTGCGCGCGCTGCGTCATCGTTATCCTGATTTACCGATTACCGTTACAACCATGACGCCAACCGGTTCGGAGCGCGTACAATCGGCTTTCGGGAAGGATGTTCAGCACGTTTATCTGCCGTATGACCTGCCCGATGCGCTCAACCGTTTCCTGAATAAAGTCGACCCTAAACTGGTGTTGATTATGGAAACCGAACTATGGCCTAACCTGATTGCGGCGCTACATAAACGTAAAATTCCGCTGGTGATCGCTAACGCGCGACTCTCTGCCCGCTCGGCCGCAGGTTATGCCAAACTGGGTAAATTCGTCCGTCGCTTGCTGCGTCGTATTACGCTGATTGCCGCCCAAAATGAAGAAGATGGTGCACGTTTTGTGGCGCTGGGCGCAAAAAATAACCAGGTAACCGTTACCGGTAGCCTGAAATTCGATATTTCTGTAACGCCGCAGTTGGCTGCTAAAGCCGTGACGCTGCGCCGCCAGTGGGCACCACACCGCCCGGTATGGATTGCCACCAGCACTCACGAAGGCGAAGAGAGTGTGGTGATCGCCGCACATCAGGCATTGTTACAGCAATTCCCGAATTTATTGCTCATCCTGGTACCCCGTCATCCAGAACGCTTCCCGGATGCGATTAATCTTGTCCGCCAGGCTGGACTAAGCTATATCACACGCTCTTCAGGGGAAGTCCCCTCCACCAGCACGCAGGTTGTGGTGGGCGATACGATGGGCGAGTTGATGTTACTGTACGGCATTGCCGATCTCGCCTTTGTTGGCGGTTCACTGGTTGAACGTGGTGGGCATAATCCGCTGGAAGCTGCCGCACACGCTATTCCGGTATTGATGGGGCCGCATACTTTTAACTTTAAAGACATTTGCGCGCGGCTGGAGCAGGCAAGCGGGCTGATTACCGTTACCGATGCCACGTCGCTTGCAAAAGAGGTTTCCTCTTTACTCACCGACGCCGATTACCGTAGTTTCTATGGCCGTCATGCCGTTGAAGTACTGTATCAAAACCAGGGCGCGCTACAGCGTCTGCTTCAACTGCTGGAACCTTACCTGCCACCGAAAACGCATTGAGGTTGTTATGCAAAAACGGGCGATTTATCCGGGTACTTTCGATCCCATTACCAATGGTCATATCGATATCGTGACGCGCGCCACGCAAATGTTCGATCACGTTATTCTGGCGATTGCCGCCAGCCCCAGTAAAAAACCGATGTTTACCCTGGAAGAGCGTGTGGAGCTGGCACAGCAGGCAACCGCGCATCTGGGGAACGTGGAAGTGGTCGGGTTTAGTGATTTGATGGCGAACTTCGCCCGTAATCAACACGCTACGGTGCTGATTCGTGGCCTGCGTGCGGTGGCGGATTTTGAATATGAAATGCAGCTGGCGCATATGAATCGCCACTTAATGCCGGAACTGGAAAGTGTGTTTCTGATGCCGTCGAAAGAGTGGTCGTTTATCTCTTCATCGTTGGTGAAAGAGGTGGCGCGCCATCAGGGCGATGTCACCCATTTCCTGCCGGAGAATGTCCATCAGGCGCTGATGGCGAAGTTAGCGTAGCGTTTATGCCGGATGGTATGCCATCCGGCGCGCATGAATTACTTCTGGCACTGCCGACAATAAAACGTTGCCCGCTGCGCATGTTTAGTCGCCACAATCGGCGTACCGCACACCCGACACGGCTCGCCTTTTCGCCCGTAAACCTGCAATTCCTGCGCGAAATAGCCCGGTTTACCATCACTTTGCAGAAAATCTTTCAGCGTTGTACCACCCTGCTCAATCGAACGCAGCAACACCGCTTTAATCACCCGAGCTAACAATTCACACTCTGCCAGCGACAGTGATGACGCCAGCCGATCCGGATGGATCCCCGCCGCAAACAGTGATTCGCTGGCATAGATATTCCCTACCCCTACCACCAGCTTGTTATCCATCAGCCACGGTTTAATCGCCGTTTTTTTCTTCGCGCACTTCTGATGCAGATACTCACCATTGAAATCGTCGCTAAGCGGCTCCGGTCCAAGATGAGCCAGCACGTTGTGCCCTTCCAGCTCTTTGGTCCACAGCCAGGCACCAAAGCGGCGCGGATCGGTGTAGCGCAGCACTTTACCGTTGCTCATCACCAAATCCACATGGTCATGCTTTTCAGGGGGAAGTTCTTCTGGAAGGATGCGCAGGCTGCCAGACATCCCCAAATGAATGATAATCCAGCCCTCAGGCAGCTCCAGCAGCAGATATTTAGCCCGCCGCTGCACGCTAAGCACTGGTTGGTCGCTTAAACGGTAGATCTCTTCTGAAACCGGCCAGCGCAAGCGTCCGTTGCGCACCACCGCATGAAGAATGGTTGCACCAACGAGATGCGGTTCTATGCCGCGACGGCTGGTTTCAACTTCGGGTAATTCAGGCATAGCATCTCCAGGAATGAACAGATGCAATCAATATGGGGGCAAGCAGATAACAAAAAACCCCGCCGGAGCGAGGTTTTTCGTTACATCAAAGCGAGAATTATTTGATTTTCGCTTCTTTGTAGATCACGTGCTGGCGAACAACTGGATCGAATTTTTTCAGTTCCAGTTTTTCCGGCTTAGTACGTTTGTTCTTCGTAGTGGTATAGAAGTGACCAGTACCAGCAGAAGAAACCAGCTTGATTTTCTCACGAATACCTTTAGCCATGATTTATTTCCTCTAAGTACTTAGTACTTTTCGCCACGGGCACGCAGTTCAGCCAGAACTGTATCGATGCCTTTTTTATCGATTACACGCATACCTTTAGCAGATACGCGCAGGGTGACAAAACGCTTCTCGCTCTCAACCCAGAAACGGTGAGAGTGCAGGTTCGGCAGGAAACGGCGTTTAGTCGCGTTCAGTGCGTGGGAACGGTTGTTACCGGTCACCGGACGCTTGCCAGTAACTTGGCAGACTCGGGACATGTCTATTCTCCAAAAATCAAATTAGCTCGAGCTTCGTATGGGGTATTGGCGCCTCGTCAGGCTTTACAGCCCGGTCATCGCAGTTCTATGTGAACTCTCGATTGCCAGGCCCAAATGCCAAACCCGAGATTCTCAAAGGTGGCGTAGTATACGCTGACTCAGCGATGTGCTCAAGTCCCGAACAGACAAAGATCCCGAAGGATCGCGCATAGCGGGTTAAATCCAGCCGCGTTCGGCAAAAGAAACATACTCTCCACGCCCAATCACGATATGGTCGAGCACGCGTAAATCCATGAACTGACAACTCTTTATTATCCGTTCAGTAATGAGTTTATCCGCTTTACTGGGTTCAGCACAACCCGAAGGGTGATTATGTGCAAGGATCAGCGCCGAGGCGTTTATTTTTATCGCTTCGCGGATAATTTCCCGAGGATGGACTTCAACATGGTTTAGCGTGCCGGAAAAAAGACGGCTATGCGTTATAACCCGGTGTTGTGAGTCGAGAAAGATCACCATAAAGATCTCCCGCTCCTCACCCGTGAGCTGGCTTTGTAAAAATTCCCGCGTCATCTCCGGGCTGAGTAAAGGGCTTTCTTCACGCATCCGCACGTTGTAGTAACGTCGCGCCAGTTCAGCAATCCCCTTTAACTGGGCAAATTTCGCTACGCCAATTCCATGAACACCACTAAATTGTTCATATTCAGAGGTTAACAAGCCATAAAGAGAGCCGAAATTCTCCAGCATCTCTTTTGCCAGGGTTAATACATCTTTACCGCGCGTTCCGGTACGCAGAAATAGCGCCAGCAGCTCGACATCCGTTAAGGCGCTAATACCAAACTTCAGCATTTTTTCGCGCGGCATCAACAGCTGTGCATTGTTTTTCACCTTCACCTCCTTTGTGGTGCTCGCATCCTGTCATAGCCGTTCCGTTAAATCGACGGCCAGTTTTCAATCCTGGAAAGTGCCTCGCAAAGTGAATCTCAGGTGAAGGCACGACAACAAAAGTATTGTGATAAAATCGCCAACTTCTGGTGTCACCCTACAGGAAAAATCAACATGAGCCTGGCCGGTAAAAAAATCGTTCTCGGCGTTAGCGGCGGTATTGCTGCCTATAAAACCCCTGAACTGGTGCGTCGTTTGCGCGATCGCGGGGCCGACGTCCGCGTAGCCATGACCGAAGCGGCAAAAGCCTTTATCACCCCACTTAGCTTGCAGGCGGTTTCTGGTTATCCCGTTTCCGACAGTTTGCTGGACCCGGCAGCCGAAGCCGCTATGGGCCATATTGAGCTGGGTAAATGGGCTGATTTAGTGATTCTCGCCCCTGCCACGGCAGATTTGATTGCCCGTGTTGCTGCCGGAATGGCGAATGACCTGGTATCGACGATTTGTCTGGCTACACCTGCGCCTGTAGCCGTGCTCCCCGCCATGAACCAGCAGATGTACCGTGCCGCTGCCACGCAGCATAATTTAGAGGTGCTTGCTTCCCGTGGTTTGCTCATCTGGGGGCCAGACAGTGGCAGTCAGTCTTGTGGAGATATCGGCCCTGGGCGAATGCTCGATCCGTTAACCATTGTGGATATGGCAGTAGCTCATTTTTCGCCCGTCAACGACCTGAAACATCTGAACATTATGATTACCGCCGGCCCGACGCGTGAACCGCTCGATCCCGTGCGTTATATCTCTAATCACAGCTCCGGCAAGATGGGTTTTGCTATCGCCGCCGCCGCTGCCCGTCGTGGCGCGAACGTCACGCTGGTATCAGGTCCGGTTTCACTACCGACGCCACCGTTTGTTAAACGTGTTGATGTGATGACCGCGCTGGAAATGGAAGCCGCCGTGAATGCTTCTGTACAGCAGCAAAATATTTTTATCGGCTGCGCCGCCGTGGCGGATTATCGCGCAGCTACCGTGGCCCCAGAAAAAATCAAAAAGCAGGCCACGCAGGGTGATGAATTAACAATAAAAATGGTTAAAAACCCCGATATCGTCGCAGGCGTTGCCGCACTAAAAGACCATCGACCCTACGTCGTTGGATTTGCCGCCGAAACAAATAATGTGGAAGAATACGCCCGGCAAAAACGTATCCGTAAAAACCTTGATCTGATCTGCGCGAACGATGTTTCCCAGCCAACTCAAGGATTTAACAGCGACAACAACGCATTACACCTTTTCTGGCAGGACGGAGATAAAGTCTTACCGCTTGAGCGCAAAGAGCTCCTTGGCCAATTATTACTCGACGAGATCGTGACCCGTTATGATGAAAAAAATCGACGTTAAGATTCTGGACCCGCGCGTTGGGAAGGAATTTCCGCTCCCGACTTATGCCACCTCTGGCTCTGCCGGACTTGACCTGCGTGCCTGTCTCGACGACGCCGTAGAACTGGCTCCGGGTGACACTACGCTGGTTCCGACCGGGCTGGCGATTCATATTGCCGATCCTTCACTGGCGGCAATGATGCTGCCGCGCTCCGGATTGGGACATAAGCACGGTATCGTGCTTGGTAACCTGGTAGGATTGATCGATTCTGACTATCAGGGCCAGTTGATGATTTCCGTTTGGAACCGTGGTCAGGACAGCTTCACCATTCAACCTGGCGAACGCATCGCCCAGATGATTTTTGTTCCGGTAGTACAGGCTGAATTTAATCTGGTGGAAGATTTCGACGCCACCGACCGCGGTGAAGGCGGCTTTGGTCACTCTGGTCGTCAGTAACACATACGCATCCGAATAACGTCATAACATAGCCGCAAACATTTCGTTTGCGGTCATAGCGTGGGTGCCGCCTGGCAAGTGCTTATTTTCAGGGGTATTTTGTAACATGGCAGAAAAACAAACTGCGAAAAGGAACCGTCGCGAGGAAATACTTCAGTCTCTGGCGCTGATGCTGGAATCCAGCGATGGAAGCCAACGTATCACGACGGCAAAACTGGCCGCCTCTGTCGGCGTTTCCGAAGCGGCACTGTATCGCCACTTCCCCAGTAAGACTCGCATGTTCGATAGCCTGATTGAGTTTATCGAAGATAGCCTGATTACTCGCATCAATCTGATTCTGAAAGATGAGAAAGACACCACAGCGCGCCTGCGTCTGATTGTGTTGCTGCTTCTCGGTTTTGGTGAGCGTAATCCTGGCCTGACCCGCATCCTCACTGGTCATGCGCTAATGTTTGAACAGGATCGCCTGCAAGGGCGCATCAACCAGCTGTTCGAGCGTATTGAAGCGCAGCTGCGTCAGGTATTGCGTGAAAAGAGAATGCGTGAGGGTGAAGGTTACACCACCGATGAAACCCTGCTGGCAAGCCAGATCCTGGCCTTCTGTGAAGGTATGCTGTCACGTTTTGTCCGCAGCGAGTTTAAATACCGCCCGACGGATGATTTTGACGCCCGCTGGCCGCTAATTGCGGCACAGTTGCAGTAATATGACGCCGGATGACTTTTCATCCGGCGAGTTTCTTTAAACGCCAAACTCTTCGCGATAGGCCTTAACCGCCGCCAGATGTTCCGCCATTTCCGGCTTCTCTTCCAGGTAAGCAATCAGGTCTTTCAGGGTGATGATAGAGATCACTTTGCAGTTGTAATCACGCTCAACTTCCTGAATCGCCGAAATCTCGCCGCGCCCCCGTTCCTGACGATCAAGCGAAATCAATACGCCAGCAAGCGTCGCGCCATTGGCCTGAATAATCTCCATCGACTCGCGAATCGCCGTTCCGGCGGTGATCACATCATCTACCAGCATTACGCGTCCTTGTAACGCGCTACCAACCAGATTGCCGCCTTCACCGTGGTCTTTTGCTTCTTTGCGGTTAAAGCAGTACGGCAGGTCCAGGTCGTGATGCTCCGCCAGTGCCACAGCGGTTGTGGTGGCAATCGGGATCCCTTTGTAAGCAGGGCCAAACAGCAGATCGAACTCAATGCCGGAATCCACCAACGCTTCAGCGTAAAAACGGCCTAACAGTGCCAGATCGCGCCCGGTATTAAACAGCCCGGCGTTGAAGAAATAGGGGCTTTTGCGCCCGGATTTCAGCGTAAACTCGCCAAACTTTAACACCTGCTTGCTAAGCGCAAATTCAATAAACTGGCGCTGATATGGTTTCATGCCTTCGCTCCTCATCTTACTTTTCTACAGACAAAAAAAAGGCGACTCATCAGTCGCCTTAAAAATCAGTTTGCCAGCGCCGCCTTCTGCGTCGCTACAATGGATTCGATTCCCCCTCGGGCCAGCGCCAACAAGGTGAGTAGCTCTTCATGGGTGAACGGCTCGCCTTCTGCCGTCCCCTGCACTTCAATGATGCGCCCGTCTTCGGTCATCACTACGTTCATGTCGGTCTCTGCGGCTGAGTCTTCAACGTATTCCAGATCGCAAATTGCTTCACCGTTTACAATACCGACAGAAACCGCGGCTACCATCCCTTTCATTGGATTGGTTTTCAGCTTGCCGTTTTCCACCAGCTTCTGTAGCGCATCTGCCAGCGCCACACAGGCACCCGTAATCGAAGCGGTACGCGTGCCACCATCAGCCTGAAGCACGTCGCAGTCCAGCGTAATGGTGAACTCACCCAGCGCTTTCAAATCTACTGCCGCGCGAAGTGCACGGGCGATCAGACGCTGGATTTCCATTGTGCGTCCACCCTGCTTACCTTTCGCTGCTTCACGAGCGTTACGGGTGTGGGTAGAACGCGGCAGCATACCGTACTCTGCGGTGATCCAGCCCTGGCCCTGACCTTTCAGGAAGCGAGGCACGCCTTCTTCAATAGAGGCGGTACACAATACTTTGGTATCGCCAAATTCGACCAGCACCGAGCCTTCTGCATGTTTTGTATAGTTACGAGTCAGGGTAACGGGACGCACCTGATTATTGCTACGGCCTGCTGGACGCATATTGAAATCTCCGGCTTGAAACAAATGTGGCTGCGCATTATACGGACTTCCGGCGGTTATTCCTATCCTGACAAGGCATCGATGGCTATAATCCTTCCACCTCTCCTTTTATAAACAGGAACGTCTATGATCCGCAGTATGACCGCCTACGCCCGGCGTGAAATCAAGGGTGAATGGGGGAGCGCAACCTGGGAAATGCGCTCGGTAAACCAGCGTTATCTGGAAACTTACTTTCGTCTGCCGGAGCAGTTCCGTAGCCTTGAACCTGTCGTTCGCGAGCGTATTCGTTCTCGCCTGACGCGCGGTAAAGTGGAATGTACCCTGCGCTATGAGCCAGATGTTAGCGCGCAAGGTGAGCTGATCCTCAACGAAAAACTGGCTAAACAGCTGGTAACTGCCGCGAACTGGGTAAAAATGCAGAGTGACGAAGGGGAAATCAACCCGGTTGATATTCTACGCTGGCCGGGCGTGATGGCAGCCCAGGAGCAGGATCTTGACGCCATTGCCGCTGAAATTCTCGCGGCGCTGGATGGTACGCTGAACGACTTTATTGTCGCGCGCGAAACCGAAGGTCAGGCACTGAAAGCATTGATCGAGCAGCGTCTGGAAGGCGTCACCGCCGAAGTGGTCAAAGTCCGCTCCCATATGCCGGAAATCCTGCAATGGCAGCGTGAACGCTTGGTCGCGAAGCTGGAAGATGCTCAGGTTCAGTTGGAAAACAACCGTCTGGAGCAGGAGTTGGTTCTGCTGGCACAACGAATTGACGTTGCCGAAGAACTGGACCGCCTCGAAGCGCATGTTAAAGAGACGTACAACATTCTGAAGAAAAAAGAAGCCGTTGGTCGTCGTCTGGACTTTATGATGCAGGAGTTCAACCGCGAGTCGAACACTCTTGCGTCGAAGTCTATCAATGCCGAAGTGACAAACTCCGCGATTGAGCTGAAAGTGTTGATTGAGCAGATGCGCGAGCAGATTCAGAATATCGAGTAAATATTTAAGAGCTATCACAAAGATACACAAAACCAGCAAAGCCCGCATTTTGTCGGGCTTTTTTGTTATCATGGGCTATCATGAGGAAGCAACAAAGCGCACGATTGCCGTGTACATAGTGGTGTACATAATGGGTTTTATGTACATCGGTTTATGTACACACCCCCATTCAATGTTCAGGTATTCGCAATGCCAAAGATTACAGACATGCAGATCCGCGCATGGATAAAGGCCGGAGATAGATTTGAAGGAAGGGCCGATGGCAACGGCCTTTATATTTGCTACCCCAAAAACTACACAGTCCCTTTCTGGCGCTTTCGCTATAAATTCGCAGGTAAGCAGCGAGCAATGGTTATCGGCTCATATGCCGAGCTATCACTATCAAAGGCCAGAGAGACAGCCAAAGAGCTATCGGCTCGCGTTGCGTTGGGCTATGACGTTGCAGGAGAGAAGCAGGAACGGAAAGCCGAAGCACTGGCGAAGATCGAAGCAGAGAAGAATGCCATGCGCGTTTCAGAGCTTGCCGCTGAATACTTTGAGCGTCAGATCCTGCCGCGCTGGAAGCACCCAGATATACTCCGCCGCCGTATCGACAAAGATATAAACCCCTGCATTGGCAGCATGAAGGTAGAGGACGTGAAGCCGCGCCATATCGACGACATGCTGAAAAGTATTGTTGACCGTGGAGCGCCGACCATAGCAACGGACGTGCTGAGATGGACGCGCCGCATATTCGACTACGGAATCAAACGGCACGCGCTGGAGATTAACCCCTGTTCAGCCTTTGAGGTGGCAGACGCCGGAGGGAAAGAAGTTGCCCGTGACCGCTGGTTAACCCGCGATGAGTTAATCCAGCTATTCAAAGCCATGCGCACGGCTAAGGGATTCAGTCGCCAGAACGAAATCACGTTCAAATTACTGTTAGCGTTATGCGTCCGCAAAATGGAGTTATGCGCCGCCCGCTGGGAGGAGTTCGATTTTGATAAAGCCGTATGGCGCTTGCCAGAGGAACGCAGCAAAAACGGCGACGCTATAGACATCCCATTAGCACCGCCAGCCGTCGAATGGCTGAGAGAGCTTAAAACGTTCTCATGCAACAGCGCATGGGTGCTTCCGGCCAGGAAGATGCAAAACAGAATGATCCCACATATTCAGGAAAGCACTTTACCCGTAGCACTGGCTAAGGTTCGCGCCGAAATGCCGGATGTGCCTAATTTCACGATTCACGACTTTCGACGCACCGCACGTACTCATTTAGCAGCGTTGGGTGTTGATCCTGTTGTGGCGGAACGATGCCTCAATCATCGCATTAAGGGCGTAGAGGGGATTTATAACCGTCACCAATACTTTGACGAGCGACGGGCTGCGTTAACACAGTGGGCGGGCTTGCTGGTGGCTCTGGAGAAGGGCGAAGATTACAACGTGACGCCTCTCAGAAGGGCGAACTAACTGAATAGATTGAGTCTAGCCCGACGGGGCGAAAAGCGGGAAGCCTTACCGCCTGGCTCAATCACAAAATAAGGCGCAGCGTAAAAGGTGGCGTTATGAAACGGGCTAAATACGGCGATGTGATGGAATGGTTTTCACTGGACAGGTACGACTACGTGTTGGATCTAAGTGTCAACCATGTGGTAAGCGAGATGTTCATGATGAGTTATCACTCTGATAGTCTTGAGTTACGAAAAGATGAGGTTTTCTCAATTATTCCATTCCCCCTTATAACGGATGTTACCCTCTGGGATGAGGATTTGCCGGAGGGTAGTCTATCCTTTGATGACAGAGGAATTATGCCTCTACCTTTTTCGATGATTTGCGCTTTTGTTAACAGCTGCCTGAGTGATGGGCGTATGACGATAACGGATAATGGCAGAATTGAAGCAAGAGCAGACATAGAAAATTGCGATATATACAACCAGTCGATGCTATATGATACCGATGATCCAAGGTCAGAAGGTAAAACGGGGATATTTGTCGATATCGGGCTTGATTTGATGGACGATGACGAAATGATAGCTGGATTTAAAACATTGCTAAAAAGGTGGAGGGTTCAGACCGGTATACCTGAAAGTGCCGTCAAAGAAAAAAAGAGGTTCGGGGCGTCAACAATTGCCAAGATCCATCATTACCGGATAATCCCATATCTTGATATATCAAGATGGGCGAGGATTAACGACATTATGGTGTCCAATGAGCTTTATGCGCGTCTACTGTTCCCTGAGCCACTACCTGACGGAACGGTTAAGGGTGGCGCTCACATCCGTGACACTGTGAAACCATTTGCAGAGTCTGTGAGAGATGTGCTTAGTCGAGTGGAATTAAAAAAATACTACGCAGATAACCCCCACATAAAAAACATGAGGTTTTCAGATTTTCTGAAATTGATAGATTTTCAATAATCTGAATCTATTCGGATTTTTAATATTTTGATTCTGTATAGATAAACACTGGTTTTTTATTCAGTATTCCCGTAACGATGCAGAAAGGAGTTACGGGACATATGACAGAACACCAATCACCACTTCCCACAAGCGGCTATATTCGCCGCTTCCGCCTGGCTCAAGCGCTGGGCGTCCATGTGGCAACCATTGATCGTTGGGTTCGAGATAAGCGACTGCCGCGCCCGGTAAAGCTGGGCGAGAAGATTACCGCCTTTGATGCGGTAGAGATTAACAACTGGCTGGCAGAACGTCGGGGAAAGGTGGCTTGATGAAAAAGAAAAACCGCCCATTACAGGCGGCTAACTCAGATATTCGCACGTCTGATATTACGCCGACCACCAGCCCGGTACAAGTACCTAGGCGTACCCCAAAGAAACACCGCGCCCGCGTCTATATGCTGCGTACTGGTATAGAGGGATGGACAGAAAACGATATTCTGCGTTATTGCCGCCTTTCGTCTGGAAGGAACTACGCCAGCGAGTTAGAGCGCAGGCTTGATATTCAGCTTGAGCGTATAGACGAAAAGAACCCCGACGGGATAGGGTCACATTTACGCTATCGCTTTACCGGGCGCGGTGACGTTCTAAAAGTTATTCGGCTTGTGAACCATAACGCCGACGCTGGTGGCTATCAGGGACTTTCTCAGCCTGAAATTGCCGACATTCTCAACCTATACCCGGACAATCTCACCGCCGCCTAACGGAGACTGAAAATGAACATCGAAAAAAGCAGATTAATTTCTGAGGCCGCCCCTCATCTGAACGCCTCTCTGGGCACAATTAACGGCAACGACTTTGCCGCTATTGTTCCCGTTATTGCCGGACGCATTGGCGGGCGTGAAACCAATATTGTTAGCGCAAAAGCGTTACACAAAGCGTTGGGCGTGGGAAAAGACTTCTCTACATGGATCACTGATCGCATCTCTGAATATGACTTCACCATTGGGCACGATTACTCAGTCCATAAAACTATTTCCCCAAATTTGGGGAAAAGCCCGAATGGCGCGGCTTACAGCAAGATTAAGCACTCTGGCAGACCCGGCAAAGACTATCTGTTAAGTGTCGGAATGGCGAAAGAACTGGCGATGGTCGAACGCACCAAACAGGGCCGCGCTATCCGCCGTTATTTCATCCAGTGCGAGGAAGAATTACAGCGTAGCGTGCCTGAAATCGCCGCCCGCTATCGTCGCCAGCTAAAAGCCCGTATCAGTGCCGCAAACAACTTTAAGCCGATGTGCGATGCGCTGAATATGGCCCGTGCCGAGCTGGGTAAAACGACGCAGCAGCGCCACTACAGCAACGAGAGCAACATGATCGCCCGTATCGTGCTGGGTGGCATGACGGCGAAGCAGTGGGCGCAGGCAAATGGCATTACTGGCGAACCTCGCGACCATATGAACGCAGCACAGCTTGAACACCTCTCCTATCTGGAAAGCACCAATATCACGCTAATTGATATGGGCATGGAATATGAGCAGCGCAAAGGAGAACTCACCCGCCTGTCGCAACGCTGGCTCACTAAACGTCTGGAGGTAAACCATGCGTAACCATAATCCGATGCCGGGAAGCCGTTACAAGGATTCGCACGGGGCTGTAGTGACCGTACAGCGCGTCGAGCATAACCGAGTGACCTTTTACCGCGAGGGCTATCAGTCGCCATGTGTTCAGCCTTTGGAGAGATTCGTTAATGAGTTCGTGGAGGTGCGCCGTGATACTGAATGAACCTGCCGCCCAGAAAGAAGCCTTTAATCTGGCTGGCATGTTGTCAAAAGTTGACATCTGCAACCTTACAAAACCTGATATTGATACCGCAGCGCCCGGAGTTCCGTTACCAGTACGCGAGGCGCTTACCCTCAACAAAAAGATGGTGAGCCGTGCACAGGAAAAACTCTTAAAGGGTTACGGTTTTATCTGGTATGACCACCTAGCAGAGAAAAGCTGTTATAGTCCAAGCGTTGCTGCAAAATCAGCAACCGGGCGTGAGAACCCGAACACACTCAGGGCGACACAGACGCCGAAAGCGTCTTTTTTTGTGTCAGATCACTACGCACATCAAATCAGCGGCCTCGTCCGTACTGTATCTATGGTGGCGTTAGTGGGGCTACGTTCGCGTAGGCCGGTTTCCTTTGTGTCCGGTATTCTCACCCCCGCTGACGTCACCGCCAATTCAGAGCGTGAGAACTCAGGCGGTGACTCCTTAAACACAAAGGAGGCTGCCATAATGGCTACTACCCCTACCCAAAAACCGCAATTTATCTGGATTATCGCAGCAGTTCGCCGCGATATGCCGACAATTACCGCCAAAATTCACCATATCGCCGCAGAGACTGAGCAGGAAGCCCGCCGCATTCTGGCGCGGGATCACGTTTGCTTTTTTGCCGGACGTATTCGCACAGGGGGCGCACATGCTTAATTACTTCCGTGTTGCAGGATGCGCCACCGCCCGGAGCGGCGAATTAGTCGAGTTCGTTTATATCGTTGACGCCCGCAGCGCGATCAGCGCCAAAGCTGAGGCGCTAAATCAGGCCAGAAATGAACGCCTTTCCCACATCCAGATTACCCGCGTTCGTGAGGTGGCGGCATGAGCATGTATGACGATTTAGTGTCCTGCAAATTTGATGGTTGTACACCTGATGATCTGAACGGAATTGAGAGCTGCGCCAGTGATGCCGTGGATGATTTAATGCTGGGCGTAAGTGCCATTGGCAGCCTCATGTTCTGGGCGGCTGGTAGCGATGGCTACCCGGAGGAAAGCGCTAAGGCTGATATGTACAGATTAGGCGCAATGCTGGGACATATCGGAGAATTTGCGCGGGCGCTGAACGATAGCGCTGCAAACGCCGCATTCTTGCGCTCAATCAGTGAAAAAGAAGCCAAAGGGAGGGCGGGCAAATGAACATAACTACCATCTATCGCCACCCGGCAGAGCTGGAAGCCGAAGCGATGTTATCCCGCGAGCAGGCTTACCCGGATGATTTTACGCTGGCAGACCGAACAGCAGAACGCATGACCCGCGCCCGCAATGGGCTGGCTCACGTTATGACCGATTTATTACCACTCCTCGAAGTTGAGCAAGCAGCCATCGCGTATTGCTGGCTGAGTAAAGTCCTGACGATTGTCGATATAGCCAGAATTGATGCGGAGGGCAGCGCATGAGCAACGCACCGACCATTAAATCGGGAAATGCCGACTTATTACACGCCGAAGCCACACCGCACGGCGTCAATATCATGACCCGCAATGATGCCGGGGGATATGAGCAGGTTGCTCTTATCAGCTACGAGAGCGCCGTGAACGGCCTTGACGCCGGAGAGTACGACGATAAGCCAGATATCGGATACGCCATTCATTTTGCCGTTGCTGATGGCGGGGCGCGTGGCTGGTTCGACTTCACCGCGCAGCATAACGTCACTATGTGGCGCTGGCTGATTGCTGCGACGTTCATTTCTGAGATGAAGCGCGAAAACGGCACAACCACGGTAACTGAGTCTGACGGCACTTCATCGCAGGTGGCGATTTACTCCAATGGCACGGCGGGGATTGTGGTTTACCCGTTCGCGGAACGTCTGGCGATGGCTAACAACATGGAGGGCGCAATGGTTGAGCGCTACGGCATTGAGCAGGGAACAGCGAACGCCATTGTTTTTTATCAGGCCATGATCGACACGGAGCGCGGCGAGTTGACCCCGTTCGGGCGTGAAACGCTTGCTGAACTTCACAACAGCTTTATAGCTGAACTGGATGAAAACGGCTGGCCTGAAATGCCGCTGGCGCACTGAGGGGGCGACATGATTACTAAAAATTTCCGACTTAATGCGCTGGCGAATAAGTATGCGTCGGCACTGTATAACCACATTACCTCCACCAGCGGCGGGGACTATTTCATGGTTGATGCGGACGGCCTCGCCGTCCGTGTGGAAATCGTCAATGGAGTAAAAGGCGTTCGCAGCCTGATCGATAGCTACACACTGGCAGCCATGAAAGTGTCCTACCCGCAGTGGGAAACCGTGGGGGTCGAGCTTCTTGAGCGTTGCGTCACTAATGACGGATTGACTGACGTCGGGCGTGAGATATGGCAAAGCATGGTTAAAGACATGGGCGCGACCGTGGCAGGAGGCAACCATGCGTAATATCGACCTTATCCGCGAAGTGACCAGTGCCGCCGCCGGGCGCTGGCCTTATGTGCTGGCTGGATTGTCTATCGACGTGCCTGATTCATCGCGCCGCCATTCTCCATGCCCTGCATGTGGTGGAAAAGACCGTTTCAGATTCGACGACAACGGGCGCGGTAGCTTTATCTGCAATCAGTGTGGCGCTGGTGACGGTTTAGACCTGATTAAGAAGGTGAACAACTGCGACACTACGGAGGCGGCACAGCTTGCCGCTGACGTGCTGGGTATTGATTACCGGGCAGCGCAAACCGACCCGGTGGCAGCGAGCCATAGAAGAGAGCAACTGGAAGCTGACCGCCAGCAGCGTGAGCAGGAGCGCCAGAAACAGGCAGCAGAGGACGCAGAGCAGCGAAGGGCTACGTTTGCTCATCTGTATGCCGGAATGCGCCAGAGTGCCACACAGGGAGAATCTGATTACCTGCAATCAAAAGGGCTGACCGGGTTTAACTATCCGGTTATGCCGGATGGTTCGTTATTGCTGGAGCTGGTGGACGAATCCGGCGCAGTGGCAGCAGCGCAAACCATTACACCGCAGGGAGAGAAGCGACTCCTGACAGGTTCAGCAAAGCGCGGGGCATATCACGCCGTAAACGCACCAGAACAGCCGCAGAGCGTATTAATTGCCGAGGGGCTGGCGACGGCCCTGTCCGTTCACCTGATGCGCCCGGACGCGCTGACAGTGGCAGCAATTGACGCGGGCAACCTGCTACCCGTTGCCGAAGTGATGCGCCGGATATATCCAGCCACGCAAATTATCATTGCCGCAGATAACGACCACCAGCAGGACGAACAGGCGAACACGGGCAAAGATGCCGCAGAGAAAGCCGCCTTATCCGTGGCTGGCTGGGTGGCGCTGCCGCCGACAGACTATAAAGCCGACTGGGACGACTACCGCCAGCAAAACGGGCTGGAAGTCGCTACGGCTGCGTTTAACGATTCGATGTACCAGATTCAGGGGGAAGCCGTGAAACCACAACTACAGGCCATTGCGGGCGGTAAATCCCGCCGTAAAGCCGAAGTCGGAGATATTGCACAAATGGCAGCCAGCCAGAAAGCGCGGTTGCTTTCATCTCGCTGGGATATGTTGGCGGTCAACCCTGATAGTGGCGCTGTTTACTGCTACGAATCTGGCGTATGGGAGAAGCTACCAGACAGTGAATTAGAAAGGGTTATGGTGGCAATTTTCGACGAGCACGAAGCCCACTACACCGAAAAGGGGATTAAATCGGTTGTCGCAACCATGAAGCTGCAAATACCGGTAATTGGTGAGCGGAGCGGGGATCTGATTGGTTTTGATAACGGCGTTTATGACCTCGCCACGCAGACGTTTTCCGCCCATTCGCCGGGTAACTGGCTGATGAACCACAATGGGATCACCTACACCCCGCCAGCGCCGGGGGAAAATATTACCACCAGCGCACCCAATTTTACCCGTTGGCTGAATCATGCAACGGCTGGCGACCATCATAAGGCCGAGCGTATCAAAGCAGCCTTGTTTATGGTGCTGGCGAAGCGTCACGACTGGCAGCTATTCATTGAGATAACTGGCGAGGGCGGCAGTGGGAAATCCGTATTCAGCAGCATAGCAACCACGCTGGCAGGTGAACACAACACCGCCAGCGGTAGCATGATGACGCTGGACACCGCACGGGGACGGGCGCAGTTCGTAGGAAAAAGCCTGATTATTATGCCTGACCAGACCCGCTATGTTGGAGAGGGTGCGGGGATTAAAGCCATTACGGGCGGCGATCCGGTAGAGATTGATGGGAAATATGAAAAGCAGTTCACAACCGTGATAAATGCCGTTGTTCTCGCAACCAACAACGAACCAATGACCTTTACCGAGCGCAACGGGGGCATTGCCCGCCGCCGTGTGATATTCCCGTTTAATAACCCGGTATCAGACGCAGACAAAGACCCGGATTTAACCGCAAAAATCAGGCGAGAAATCCCGGTGATTATCCGCCACCTGCTAACCACCTTTGCCGACCAGAACAAAGCAAAGGCACTATTACTAGAGCAGCGCGATTCGCAGGAGGCGCTAGAGGTTAAACGCGGCACGGATCCGGTTGTCGATATGTGTGCGGCGCTTTTTTTCATGAACGAACCCAAAGGCATGATGATGGGCGGAGGTACATGGGCAGGCCAGCCAGAGCCGAGGACGTATCTTTATCATCTTTATCTGGCGTTTATGGAGTATCACGGTTTGGGTAAACCGCTTTCCGTCAATAAGTTTTCACGCGCCATAAAATCAGCAGCAAAAGAGTACCGAGCCAGCTACCTGACGAGAAGCATTAACGGCAGAGCGCAAACCAACGTTGGCTATAACGAGAAGGCTGAGGAGTTCATGCCACGCGCTTACGGTGTGGAGAGCGGGCAGAGTGATGATTGAAACTTTTACGGCGGCACTTATCCCTACTGCCCTACTAAAAACGAGACGAGGCCAGACGTAGCAAGGCTTTAAACTAGGTAGGGATATATATTTTTATCCCTACTTATCCCTACATATCCCTACCAAATAAAACAGGTAGTAAAATGCCGTTGAAGTGATTTAGTAGGGATAAGTAGGGTTATGTAGGGCAACAAAATTGAATGCCTACCAGTCTGAAAGCCTTGCCATTCGTGGCATGAGCCAGTTAGTAGGGATTGGTAGGGATATTACACCCCCAAAAAGATTCTATGGGGGGGGTGAGCTTAAAACGAAACTTGTCAAAACTTGACACACAGAACGATGCCACCAGCTACTGAGCGGCGGCATTTTTTTTGTGCTATTTGTTTCATATTTTGCAATTACGGTGATAAATATTGCGATTTGTGAAACTATAATAACTGTTGTTTTATACAGTTCTAAGGGGCGTTATGGCTATTTCAGTAAAGCCGGTATTGATAAGTGAGAAGCAAATGGAAGCGATAAAGAAAATTCAGGAGGAGCAGCGTAAAAAATCAGAGGTAGGAGTTGCGCCAACGATCCACGAAATTGCTCGGGGATTAATGGATAAGGCGCTGGCCTCACTGGCAAGCGAGGGCGCGTAATGGGCGCCATTCACCAGATATATAAACCGGAAATGTTCTATAACTGGATAGGTGATGGTAAACGATGTGTAGCATTCCACGAAGCGGGACATGCAGTAGCTGCATGGCTTATTCGCTTAGATGTACAGGTTATCGCCGTTATGGATGAATATGGTTACGTTGCTGGCGAACATGTACATGAGGCCAAGTGTTTGGGTGTTGTTAAACACAGCATAATTCACAGCCACGATCTAGGGCGTTTGCGGGATAGTAAATCTGGTGTAGTTGGGCAGAATGGTAAAGTTATCCCTTTCATACGTTACTATGCGGATGGTATAAAGCGCGATGCAAAAAAGGCCGCTTTTGTATCCCTCGCCGGACCAGTAAGCGAAGCCCTTTACGAAAACAACGATATTTTCAACAAAAAGTATTCGCTACCTCATCGCTATGACATGGCTAACGTAAATGACATGCTCGATTTAATCTGCGCTACAGATAAGCAAATTAACAGGGAGTTAATGCTTTCTAAACTCGTTGAAAAGACCAAAGCCCTCATGGCTCAATACTGGTATGAAGTAGAAAAAATAGCGCATTTGCTTGAACGGGATAGCATTGTGAATGGTCGAAATGTTAGCTCGTTAATTGGCATCAACGTCATAGACCGGGCAACGCCATTTTTGCTGGTGGAATAACTCCCGACCAAACTCATTCGATGATTCATTTCTCCACGGGTAAGCTATGCCGGTAGACCTAACTCCGCAGTATTACCGGAATCAGCCAGGCTACAGGCACACAGGAGGCCACGCAACACAATCCGCGCCTGGATGGGAGTTATATAATACCCCTGATGATTTTGACCAACGCCCACCATTCGACGATGAAACGCCATTCTGGGGGAGATAAACATGGTAAACGACAGTAAAGCCGAGGATCTGGAAGCAAAAGGGCTGTACCGACGCGCCGCAGCGCGATGGATGGAAGTCATGCTGTTATGCACCGAGGACGATGATCGGGAATGGATAAAGCGCCGCCGTGAAACGTGTCTTGAGAACGTGAAGCGCCCGCCCGTGAAGGCTGAGGACTTTGGCGACCTGCATAAAGCTGTTACCGAAACGCAACACCGCATGGGGATAGCGCAACCGAACGGTAACGCCTTCCGGTTAAATGGCGGCAATAGGCAAAGGTAGACCACCAGCGGGGAGGGGCGGGTCAAATCCCTGCGGCCTGACGTCTTCCGGACTGCCCGCCCCATCGTTTTTTCATACCCGCGAAAAATGAAATTTAATCCGGGCGTGTTTCATCCTTCCAGAGGGTATGACGTATGACACCACGCGAAATAGCCTTATTGACCATCGCCAAACTTGAGCACGGAGGCCACCAGCTTACACAGGCAGATCAACGGGAGATAGAACGCTCAGTTAATGCCGATATAGCCCGGCGCGACAGGTTCCGCGAAATGATGCGAGCACCTGCCTACCAGTGGAAGAAGCCAGCGCCGCGCAGGTAGATATGGGATTATTCCACATGTAACTTATGCGTATTAAGCAAATTTCCTTTATTCACCTTTACAGAATTGTGAGTACGTCAGTATCGTTATCCTTCCGATTCGCATTTATTCAGCACCACCCCGGCGGAAAACTCAGGCGGCTTGCATGGTTACAATGAATTGCTATTACAGGCCAGAGAGTCTGATAATCCTGAGCAGGCCGAGATCCACAATTTCCTGATGCTGGATATTGAACGCCGGGTTTACGACCTGAGCCGCATCAACGACAGATTGCAGGCTATTAACTGACCCGCATGTATTCGCCTGATATTGCGTTATCAGCGCCGCCAGTATCGCGCATAACAGCGCACTGACCTGGCAAACCGTAGCGCACGACCGTAGCGTTAGTTTCACCGCCGCGCCGTATCTGGCGCGATTCATACACTGTCACCCGCTCAAGCAACCCACCAGCAACCATGCTTTCCAGTGTGCGCCGGGTTGATTCGATCTGGTGGCGCTTATCGAACGACACCATGCCATGAAGCAGGTAGGCCACACCCGACACATCGAACGGCGGCGCACCAATCTCACCAGTCACCCATTCGAGGTTATCCGGTTCAAAGTAGCTAAGTATCTCTTTTTTACGGCTGGTCATTCTCATGGCTGGTAGGTTCCTTATTGTGGGATAGCGGTATCATACAATAAGGCGCAAAAGATAAGAGGCCAGAACAGCAAGCACGAGAGCATAAAATGAGCAGCCAAAGACAGCACCTCAAAATACCGTGTACACAAGGGTGTACCTACTTAGAAAAGGCATTACAAGGAATCCAGTAACCACGCGACCTAGAGACTCCTACTCAATAAACAGATCCAATTGAGTAACTCGTAACACTAATTCTTACTTTTCAGCCTTCACAAATGCCGCCCACTCAAACAGAGCGGCATTTTTCTTCCCCGCAACTTCAATTCTGTTTTGCGTGCCTGCTCCAGATTTTGCGATGTTTTTTTGCCCAGCACACTGAGAACGTGAGATACTCACAACTGTATATAAATACAGTTACAGATTTACTTTCTTTGCAATCGATATCACATGGAGTGGGCAATGAACGAACATCATCAACCTTTTGAAGAAATACGGCATTATGGCACTGAAGGGCAAGAATTTTGGTCAGCTAGAGAATTGGCACCGTTACTGGATTATCGGGACTGGCGCAATTTTCAAAAGGTACTGGCCCGCGCGACTCAAGCGTGCGAAGCCAGCAATCAAGCTGCATCTGACCATTTCGTTGAAACCACCAAAATGGTTGTATTAGGTTCAGGGGCTCAACGAGAACTTGAAGATGTTCATCTCTCCCGCTATGCCTGTTACCTGGTAGTACAAAACGGCGACCCTGCGAAACCGGTTATTGCGGCAGGGCAAACTTATTTTGCTATCCAGACCCGACGGCAGGAGCTGGCTGACGATGAAGCTTTCAGGCAACTTCGTGAAGACGAAAAGCGTCTTTTTCTGAGAAATGAATTGAAAGAACATAACAAACAATTGGTTGAGGCAGCGCAGCAAGCTGGGGGAGCGACAGCTATCGATTTCGCCATATTTCAGAATCATGGTTACCGGGGGCTGTATGGTGGATTAGATCAGAAAGCCATCCATCAGCGGAAGGGGCTGAAAAAGAGTCAGAAGATCCTGGATCATATGGGTTCAACAGAACTGGCGGCGAATCTCTTTCGAGCTACCCAAACAGAAGAAAAACTCAAGCGGGATGGCGTGAATTCAAAACAGCAAGCTAATACCACACACTTTGACGTGGGTAGCAAGGTGAGGCAAACCATTCAGGAACTTGGCGGAACCATGCCTGAGGAGTTGCCGACCCCGCAGGTCAGCATCAAGCAGTTGGAAAACAGTGTAAAAATTACAGAGAAGAAATAGCAGAAACTAAAAACTCTTTTTGTTGATTGAGATACCCGATGCGTAAGCCAAAGTCCAGGTGCGGTGAACACAATGGCTAAACATTGCACCTTTCTTTTCCACCCCTCAATTTTAACCTATTTTTTCTTATGCATTTTCTCAGACAAGAAGTCAGAAGAATGCATCTACGCTACAGAAAATAGCGATTTCACATAACTACAAGTTATCAATTTCCTCTCACCTTAAAAAATCTCAATCGTGACAATACGCACAAATCGCTACCCTGCCAGACAGATTTTTAGGGAGAGAACCATGCTGTTACACATTTTGTATTTGGTTGGCATTACTGCCGAAGCCATGACGGGGGCTCTGGCGGCCGGGCGACGCCGCATGGATACATTTGGCGTAATTATTATTGCGACCGCCACCGCAATTGGCGGAGGGTCAGTGCGCGATATTCTGCTGGGCCACTATCCGCTCGGCTGGGTCAAACACCCGGAATATGTGATTATCGTCGCTACCGCCGCAGTACTCACCACTATCGTTGCTCCTGTAATGCCTTACCTGCGCAAAGTGTTTCTGGTGCTCGATGCGCTTGGACTGGTGGTCTTTTCTATCATCGGCGCACAGGTTGCACTGGATATGGGGCACGGCCCAATTATTGCGGTTGTCGCGGCGGTAACCACCGGCGTGTTTGGCGGCGTTTTGCGCGATATGTTCTGTAAACGTATCCCACTGGTATTCCAGAAAGAGTTGTATGCCGGTGTCTCATTTGCCTCCGCCGTGCTGTACATCGCGCTGCAACACTATGTTTCTAACCATGATGTGGTAATTATCTCCACCCTGGTATTCGGCTTTTTTGCCCGCTTACTGGCGCTACGCCTTAAGCTGGGATTACCGGTCTTTTACTACAGCCACGAAGGACACTAAGGTTCAAAACCTGTGATCTGCTGGGCAGCCAGCCAACTGCCCAGCTTCTTGATTTGCGCATTTTCCTTCCATTCAATAACCTGTCTGGCGCGCCCCGATCCAGTCCCCGGCAGCTGCTGCCAGAACTGCTCCGTGCTAAATAAAAGTTGCGACCAGGACCGTTCATCACTGGCATTAAGCGCCGCCCGGGTTAGCGGTATTCCCATTGCCATCACCCAGCGAGTAAAAGGCTGCTTACGAGCCAGCTTAAACTGATGCCATAGCTGCGCACTTTTACTTTTCGCGATCCCCGGCGTGTTCTGTAATTGCTCTGGCGTTAATAAAAGCCAGGAAAAGATATGCTCAAAGCGATGAGTCTGATGCAGCGCGCGCCAGCCGGCCTCACCAATGCCATCCAGCCCAAGAACCTGTTTTGCCCCCAGCCAGACTAAGCGTGAAATGAACTGTTCCTGACAAACATCAGAAGCAAAGTAGCAGGTCAACGAGTTAAAGCGGTTTTCTGGCGGTGTCGGTTTTGTACGTTCTGCACCGCGCCACACCACATTATCAATGCGAGGAATACCCTGACCGGCAAGGCTGACGAGAATCTGATCACCAGGCGCAATATCCCACTCCTGCCAGCGCCTGACGGAACCAATATTCACCCGCTGGACTTTTTTATCATCCAGCATGACAGGTGCGAGTGACGCAACCACCGATATTTTACCGCTCTTACCCACCGCAAACTGAATCGCCTTCACTTCGGCAACCTGAGCTACAGGTTGATATTTCCAGGCCACCAGCCACTCTGCCTGGCCCGGTAGCCAATGGCGGGATTCTGGCTCTTTCGCCGCTCGTACAACTACGCCATCGGTGACGAAGGGTAATTCCGCTTTCCACCACTCATTGCGTACGCGCGCAACTTCATCAGCATTTTTCACCGCACGGGTATACGTCTGCGTTAGAGTAAAACCTGCGGTAGCCAGCTCTTTTAAACGATCAGACATTAACTGCGGTCCATCCGGCCATGCCCAGACAAAAACGCCCAGAGAATTCAGCGTGTCGCTATCGTCCTGGCGCATCATCAAGCCAGCAACTTTTGCGCGGGCATTTATTCCCCCCATTTGTTGTTGGATATGCCCCTCGCGCTGGAGAAATATTTCCCCCTGAAGCGTACTGTTGGCTAAAGGCCCGCTAACGGTTTGCGGCACAGCGGAAATTAAGCTAACTTTCTGCGTCCAGTCCTCGCCTTTCAGGCCATTACCGCGACTGATTGCTTTGTTCAGTTTCCCGTCCCGATAAACCAGGGTTACCGCAACGCCATCAACTTTTGGCTGCACCCAAAGATCGCTACGTTCTCGCATCCACAGACTTAATGCGTTTTTATCCACCATTTTGCGTACACCCGTATGGGCAACCGGATGCATAACCGCACCATTTAAAGGCGGCATCATCACGTCGCGGGGCTCGCTCCCAAAGCAGCGTTGCCACTGCGTAAGACGGGCGCTTAACTGATCGTAAACACCGTCTTCCACCTCACTTTTTCCTTCCTTCCAGTAGTCATCGTCCCACTGTTTTATTTGCTGTTGCAGGCGGGAAATTTCTTCCTGTGCTCTGGCTGGCGACCAGGCCGGACAGACCGCCCACACAGATGATTGCCAGCACAAGATACTTATTAATATCGCCATCCATACTTTCATCATCACCTCCGCTGTAGGTAGTCAGGCAGATATACAACGTGATGAAAGCAAAGCCGAGTGGCAAAAACGGAGTCTGCGAGGACGCTTCCTGAAAATCGTCTTTATTGCAGTGAATGACAGGCAAATGCGGAAGCAGCTACGCAAAACGCAACAACTTTGCGCAAAAAGTGTGAGCAAGGGCTACGTCACATGGCCGCGCCGTGTATAATAAGCTCGTATGTAGGCTTTATTTCGCTAATCACATACGAAAGATACTCATGGCTCAAGGCACGCTTTATATTGTTTCTGCCCCCAGTGGCGCGGGTAAATCCAGCCTGATTCAGGCTTTATTAAAAACCCAACCGTTGTATGACACCCAGGTTTCTGTTTCACACACCACACGCCAACCGCGTCCTGGTGAAGTCCACGGTGAACATTATTTCTTTGTTAATCATGATGAATTTAAAGAAATGATTAGCAGAGATGCGTTCCTCGAACACGCAGAAGTTTTTGGTAATTACTATGGCACTTCGCGTGAGGCCATTGAGCAAGTACTGGCGACCGGTGTCGATGTTTTTCTCGATATCGACTGGCAGGGCGCGCAGCAAATTCGCCAGAAGATGCCGCACGCGCGGAGTATCTTTATTTTACCGCCGTCTAAAATTGAACTGGACCGCCGTCTACGCGGTCGCGGTCAGGACAGCGAAGAGGTCATTGCAAAGCGTATGGCGCAAGCTGTTGCAGAAATGAGCCATTACGCCGAATATGATTACCTGATTGTGAATGATGACTTCGATACCGCGTTGACCGATTTGAAGACCATTATTCGCGCCGAACGTCTGCGCATGAGCCGCCAAAAGCAGCGTCATGACGCTTTAATCAGCAAATTGTTGGCAGACTGAACCTGATTTCAGTATCATGCCCAGTCATTTCTTCACCTGTGGAGCTTTTTAAGTATGGCACGCGTAACTGTTCAGGACGCTGTAGAGAAAATTGGTAACCGTTTTGACCTGGTACTGGTCGCCGCGCGTCGCGCTCGTCAGATGCAGGTAGGCGGAAAGGAGCCGCTGGTACCGGAAGAAAACGATAAAACCACTGTAATCGCGCTGCGCGAAATCGAAGAAGGTCTGATCAACAACCAGATCCTCGACGTTCGCGAACGCCAGGAACAGCAAGAGCAGGAAGCCGCTGAATTACAAGCCGTTACCGCTATTGCTGAAGGTCGTCGTTAATCACAAAGCGGGTCGCCCTTGTATCTGTTTGAAAGCCTGAATCAACTGATTCAAACCTACCTGCCGGAAGACCAAATCAAGCGTCTGCGGCAGGCGTATCTCGTTGCACGTGATGCTCACGAGGGGCAAACACGTTCAAGCGGTGAACCCTATATCACGCACCCGGTAGCGGTTGCCTGCATTCTGGCCGAGATGAAACTCGACTATGAAACGCTGATGGCGGCGCTGCTGCATGACGTGATTGAAGATACTCCCGCCACCTACCAGGATATGGAACAGCTTTTTGGTAAAAGCGTCGCCGAGCTGGTAGAGGGGGTGTCGAAACTTGATAAACTCAAGTTCCGCGATAAGAAAGAGGCGCAGGCCGAAAACTTTCGCAAGATGATTATGGCGATGGTGCAGGATATCCGCGTCATCCTCATCAAACTTGCCGACCGTACCCACAACATGCGCACGCTGGGCTCACTTCGCCCGGACAAACGTCGCCGCATCGCCCGTGAAACTCTCGAAATTTACAGCCCGCTGGCGCACCGTTTAGGTATCCACCACATTAAAACCGAACTCGAAGAGCTGGGTTTTGAGGCGCTGTATCCCAACCGTTATCGCGTAATCAAAGAAGTGGTGAAAGCCGCGCGCGGCAACCGTAAAGAGATGATCCAGAAGATTCTTTCTGAAATCGAAGGGCGTTTGCAGGAAGCGGGAATACCGTGCCGCGTCAGTGGTCGCGAAAAGCATCTTTATTCGATTTACTGCAAAATGGTGCTCAAAGAGCAGCGTTTTCACTCAATCATGGACATCTACGCTTTCCGCGTGATCGTCAATGATTCTGACACCTGTTATCGCGTGCTGGGCCAGATGCACAGCCTGTACAAGCCGCGTCCGGGCCGCGTGAAAGACTATATCGCCATTCCAAAAGCGAACGGCTATCAGTCTTTGCACACCTCGATGATTGGCCCGCACGGCGTGCCGGTTGAGGTCCAGATCCGTACCGAAGATATGGATCAGATGGCGGAGATGGGTGTTGCCGCGCACTGGGCTTATAAAGAGCACGGCGAAACCAGTACTACCGCACAAATCCGCGCCCAGCGCTGGATGCAAAGCCTGCTGGAGCTGCAACAGAGCGCCGGTAGTTCGTTTGAATTTATCGAGAGCGTTAAATCCGATCTCTTCCCGGATGAGATTTACGTTTTCACACCGGAAGGGCGCATTGTCGAGCTGCCTGCCGGTGCAACGCCCGTCGACTTCGCTTATGCAGTGCATACCGATATCGGTCATGCCTGCGTGGGCGCACGCGTTGACCGCCAGCCTTACCCGCTGTCGCAGCCGCTTACCAGCGGTCAAACCGTTGAAATCATTACCGCACCGGGCGCTCGCCCGAATGCCGCGTGGCTGAACTTTGTCGTTAGCTCAAAAGCGCGCGCCAAAATTCGTCAGTTGCTGAAAAACCTCAAGCGTGATGATTCTGTAAGCCTGGGCCGTCGTCTGCTCAACCATGCTTTGGGTGGTAGCCGTAAGCTGAATGAAATCCCGCAGGAAAATATTCAGCGCGAGCTGGATCGCATGAAGCTGGCAACGCTTGACGATCTGCTGGCAGAAATCGGACTTGGTAACGCAATGAGCGTGGTGGTCGCGAAAAATCTGCAACATGGGGACGCCTCCATTCCACCGGCAACCCAAAGCCACGGACATCTGCCCATTAAAGGTGCCGATGGCGTGCTGATCACCTTTGCGAAATGCTGCCGCCCTATTCCTGGCGACCCGATTATCGCCCACGTCAGCCCCGGTAAAGGTCTGGTGATCCACCATGAATCCTGCCGTAATATCCGTGGCTACCAGAAAGAGCCAGAGAAGTTTATGGCTGTGGAATGGGATAAAGAGACGGCGCAGGAGTTCATCACCGAAATCAAGGTGGAGATGTTCAATCATCAGGGTGCGCTGGCAAACCTGACGGCGGCAATTAACACCACGACTTCGAATATTCAAAGTTTGAATACGGAAGAGAAAGATGGTCGCGTCTACAGCGCCTTTATTCGTCTGACCGCTCGTGACCGTGTGCATCTGGCGAATATCATGCGCAAAATCCGCGTGATGCCAGACGTGATTAAAGTCACCCGAAACCGAAATTAATGTTTTATGAACCCAACACGTTATGCACGCATCTGCGAAATGCTCGCCAGGCGGCAGCCTGATCTGACCGTCTGCATGGAGCAGGTCCACAAACCTCATAACGTTTCTGCGATTATTCGTACCGCAGATGCCGTTGGCGTACATGAAGTTCACGCCGTCTGGCCTGGTAGCCGCATGCGCACCATGGCTTCGGCAGCGGCGGGTAGTAACAGCTGGGTACAGGTGAAAACACACCGCACCATTGGCGATGCCGTCGCTCATCTCAAAGGCCAGGGCATGCAGATTCTGGCAACCCATCTTTCTGATAACGCTGTCGATTTCCGCGAAATTGATTACACTCGCCCGACCTGCATTTTGATGGGACAGGAGAAAACGGGCATCACGCAGGAAGCATTGGCCCTGGCGGATCAGGACATCATCATTCCGATGATCGGCATGGTGCAGTCGCTGAATGTTTCCGTTGCCTCAGCCCTCATTCTTTACGAAGCCCAGCGTCAGCGGCAAAATGCAGGCATGTACCTGCGTGAAAACAGCATGTTGCCGGAAGCAGAGCAACAACGCCTGTTGTTTGAAGGCGGCTATCCGGTGCTGGCGAAAGTCGCAAAACGCAAAGGCCTGCCTTATCCCCACGTCAATCAGCAAGGCGAGATCGAAGCTGATGCCGACTGGTGGGCTACTATGCAGGCTGCAGGGTAAGTGCCATGAAAGGTCGCCTGTTAGATGCTGTCCCACTCAGTTCCCTAACGGGCGTTGGCGCAGCACTTAGTAACAAACTGGCGAAAATCAACCTGCATACCGTGCAGGATCTACTCTTACACCTTCCCCTGCGCTACGAAGATCGCACCCATCTCTACCCCATCGGAGAACTACTGCCGGGCGTTTATGCCACGGTGGAAGGCGAAGTGCTGAACTGCAATATCTCCTTCGGCGGTCGGCGGATGATGACCTGCCAGATCAGCGACGGTTCCGGCATCCTCACCATGCGCTTTTTCAATTTCAGCGCGGCAATGAAAAATAGCCTGGCGGCGGGCCGCCGTGTACTGGCTTATGGCGAAGCAAAGCGCGGTAAATATGGTGCGGAGATGATCCACCCGGAATACCGCGTGCAGGGCGATCTCAGCACGCCAGAATTACAGGAAACGCTCACGCCGGTTTATCCAACAACGGAAGGCGTAAAGCAGGCCACGCTGCGTAAATTAACCGACCAGGCGCTGGATCTGCTCGACACCTGCGCCATTGAAGAACTCCTGCCGCCGGAACTGTCACAAGGAATGATGACGCTACCGGAAGCGTTGCGCACTTTGCACCGCCCGCCACCGACGCTACAGCTTAGCGATCTGGAAACCGGGCAGCATCCGGCGCAACGTCGTCTGATTCTGGAAGAACTGCTGGCGCACAACCTCAGCATGTTAGCCTTACGTGCCGGAGCACAGCGTTTTCATGCCCAGCCGCTGAGCGCCAATGACACGCTGAAAAATAAACTCCTCGCCGCCTTACCGTTCAAGCCAACGGGCGCACAGGCACGCGTAGTGGCGGAGATCGAGCGCGATATGGCGCTGGATGTGCCGATGATGCGTCTGGTGCAGGGTGATGTAGGTTCCGGTAAAACGCTGGTCGCCGCCCTCGCCGCGTTGCGTGCGATTGCCCACGGCAAACAGGTAGCATTGATGGCACCAACCGAATTACTCGCCGAGCAGCACGCCAATAACTTCCGCAACTGGTTTGCACCGCTCGGTATCGAAGTGGGCTGGCTCGCCGGTAAGCAGAAAGGTAAAGCACGGCTGGCACAGCAGGAAGCCATCGCCAGCGGTCAGGTGCAGATGATTGTCGGTACACACGCCATCTTCCAGGAACAGGTGCAGTTTAACGGCCTGGCGCTGGTGATTATCGACGAACAGCATCGTTTTGGCGTACATCAGCGTCTGGCATTGTGGGAGAAAGGCCAGCAGCAGGGCTTCCATCCGCATCAGTTGATCATGACCGCCACGCCGATCCCCCGCACGCTGGCAATGACTGCGTATGCCGATCTCGATACCTCGGTGATAGATGAGCTGCCGCCAGGCCGCACGCCAGTGACTACGGTCGCTATTCCTGATACCCGCCGTACCGACATCATTGACCGCGTGCGCCACGCCTGCATAACTGAAGGTCGTCAGGCATACTGGGTTTGTACGTTGATTGAAGAGTCGGAATTGCTGGAAGCGCAGGCGGCGGAAGCTACCTGGGAAGAGTTGAAACTGGCGCTACCAGAGTTGAACGTTGGCCTGGTACACGGGCGGATGAAACCTGCCGAGAAACAGGCGGTGATGGCGTCGTTTAAACAAGGGGAGCTACACCTGCTGGTTGCCACAACCGTTATTGAAGTCGGCGTTGATGTGCCTAACGCCAGTCTGATGATTATCGAAAACCCGGAGCGTCTGGGTCTGGCGCAGTTACACCAGCTTCGCGGGCGTGTAGGTCGTGGTGCGGTGGCTTCTCACTGCGTGCTGCTCTACAAAACGCCGCTCTCCAAAACCGCGCAAATTCGGCTGCAAGTGCTGCGCGACAGTAACGACGGTTTTGTGATTGCGCAAAAAGATCTGGAGATTCGCGGCCCTGGCGAATTGTTAGGCACGCGTCAGACGGGTAATGCTGAATTTAAAGTGGCGGATTTACTGCGCGATCAGGCGATGATCCCGGAAGTTCAGCGCCTGGCGCGACATATTCACGAACGTTACCCACAACAGGCAAAAGCCTTGATAGAACGCTGGATGCCGGAGACAGAACGTTACTCGAATGCGTAAAAGGCGGCAGTGAGAAGACCGCCATTTCAGCTTACCCTACCTTCCTGCCGGATGCGATTCACCCTACAAATTCAATAAATTGTGAATCAATGCGCAGCCTTGATAAGCGAAGCGTATCAGGCATTTGTCTTTGTTGCGGCGGCACTTCTACCGCCGCTTCATCGGTTAACCCGCAAAAATCGGCAACATCAAATACAACTTAATTACCAGCGCGTTAACGATATCGATAAAGAACGCACCGACCATCGGCACCACCAAAAACGCCATGTGCGACGGGCCAAAGCGTTCAGTGATCGCCTGCATGTTGGCGATTGCCGTTGGCGTTGCACCGAGGCCAAAACCACAGTGACCCGCAGCCAGCACTGCCGCATCGTAGTTTTTGCCCATCATGCGCCAGGTAACGAAGATGGCATACAACGCCATGAAGATGGTCTGTACCACCAGAATCGCCAGCATCGGCAGCGCCAGCGAAGCCAGCTCCCACAGTTTCAGCCCCATCAACGCCATCGCCAGGAACAACGACAAGCTTACGTTACCCAGCACGGATACCGCACGCTCAAAGACGCGGTAAAAGCCCATTATTGACAGACCGTTGCTCAGAATCACGCCAACAAACAGTACACAGACGAAGGTCGGCAGTTCAAAAGCAGTGCCAGCCAAAAGTTGCGCAACAATTTTCCCCACCGTCAGGCAGATAGCAATCAGCGCGATAGTTTCAATCAGCACCAACGAGGTGATCATGCGGCCCACATCCGGCTTTTCAAACGCCGTCGGGACTTCCTGGTCATCCGGAATACCGTTCGGCGTGGTGGAGTGTTTCACCAGATAGCGCGCCACCGGACCGCCAATCAAGCCGCCCAGCACCAGACCGAACGTTGCACAGGCCATCGCCACTTCCGTCGCATTGGTGAAGCCATAACGTTCAATGAACAATTTACTCCACGCAGCGCCCGTACCGTGACCGCCGGAAAGCGTAATAGAACCGGCCAACAGCCCCATCAGCGGATCAAGCCCTAACAGGCTAGCCATACCAATGCCAATGGCATTTTGCATCACCAACAGACCAACAACCACAATCAAGAAGATGCCAACCACACGCCCACCGGCACGCAAACTGGCAATGTTGGCGTTCAGGCCAATGGTGGCGAAGAAAGCCAGCATTAACGGATCGCGCAGGGACATATCAAAGTTGACTTCCCAGCCCATGCTTTTTTTCAGTACTAGTAGCGCCAGCGCCACCAACAAACCACCCGCAACAGGTTCCGGTATGGTGTATTTCTTCAAAAAGGAGACGGAATGGACCAACTTACGCCCGAGCAGCAACGTCAGCGTTGCGGCAACAAGCGTTGCTAAAGTATCGAGATGAAACATAGTTACTCCTTTGTATCCGCATCACTCTTTCATACTCGTCATACTTCATCGCGCAGTGGCAACTTCATGAACTATGACGAGTATCGAGTTATGCTTTCCTGGGTCAAATTCTCAGCTGTTAATGAACAAATGGCATGGATTTTAAGCAGAAAAATACCAAAAGTTATATAAAAAAGTGCATTTATCTCATTTAAATATTTAGATGAGGATGTGGCAAACGTTTGCTTTTCTCTTTCGGTCAGCTAAAATGCCCGCTTTGCTACCACGGGATTGTTTTCGATGTCTGTTTCCACCCTCGAGTCAGAAAATGCGCAACCGGTTGCGCAGACTCAAAACAGCGAACTGATTTACCGTCTTGAAGATCGTCCGCCGCTTCCTCAAACCCTGTTTGCCGCCTGTCAGCATTTGCTGGCGATGTTCATTGCGGTGATCACGCCAGCGCTATTAATCTGCCAGGCGCTGGGTTTACCGGCACAAGACACGCAACACATTATTAGTATGTCGCTGTTTGCCTCCGGTGTGGCATCGATTATTCAAATTAAGGCCTGGGGTCCGGTTGGCTCCGGGCTGTTGTCTATTCAGGGCACCAGCTTCAACTTTGTTGCCCCGCTGATTATGGGCGGCACAGCGCTGAAGACCGGTGGTGCTGATGTTCCTACCATGATGGCGGCTTTGTTCGGCACGTTGATGCTGGCAAGTTGCACCGAGATGGTGATCTCCCGCGTTCTGCATCTGGCGCGCCGCATTATTACGCCGCTGGTTTCTGGCGTTGTGGTGATGATTATCGGCCTGTCGCTAATTCAGGTGGGGCTGACCTCCATTGGCGGCGGTTACGCAGCCATGAGCGATAACACCTTCGGCGCACCGAAAAATCTGCTGCTGGCAGGCGTGGTCTTAGCCTTAATTATCCTGCTTAACCGTCAACGTAACCCTTACTTACGCGTGGCCTCACTGGTGATTGCGATGGCGGCCGGATATGCGCTGGCGTGGTTTATGGGCATGTTGCCAGAAAGCAACGAACCGATGACGCAAGAACTGATTATGGTGCCAACGCCGCTCTATTACGGTCTTGGCATTGAATGGAGTCTGCTGCTGCCGCTGATGCTGGTCTTTATGATCACTTCGCTGGAAACCATTGGCGATATCACGGCGACCTCTGACGTTTCCGAACAGCCAGTGTCCGGTCCGCTGTACATGAAACGCCTGAAAGGTGGCGTGCTGGCAAACGGCCTGAACTCGTTTGTTTCGGCGGTGTTTAACACCTTCCCGAACTCCTGCTTCGGGCAAAACAACGGAGTGATCCAGTTGACTGGTGTTGCCAGCCGCTATGTCGGTTTTGTCGTCGCGCTGATGTTGATCGTGCTGGGTCTGTTCCCGGCAGTGAGCGGTTTTGTACAACACATTCCAGAACCGGTTCTGGGCGGCGCAACGCTTGTAATGTTTGGCACCATCGCCGCCTCCGGTGTGCGTATCGTTTCTCGTGAGCCGCTGAACCGTCGGGCGATTCTGATTATCGCGCTGTCGCTGGCGGTTGGTCTGGGCGTGTCTCAGCAGCCGCTGATTTTGCAGTTTGCCCCTGAATGGCTGAAAAACCTGCTCTCCTCCGGGATCGCCGCGGGCGGTATTACTGCCATCGTGCTGAATCTGATTTTCCCACCAGAAAAACAGTAATTCACTGGCGGCGGTAAGATAATTACCGCCGCAGTCTCACCTCTTTAACCATTCCCGCCTTGAGGATTGCGCGTAAATCGTGCATAACTCCCTTATGTGCATTTCACGGGATGGAAGACCATGAAATTTATTGGGAAGCTGCTTCTCTACATTCTCATCGCTCTGTTAGTGGCGATCGCTGGCCTCTATTTTCTTCTGCAAACCCGCTGGGGAGCAGAACATATCAGCGCATGGGTTTCCGAGAATAGCGACTATCATCTGGCCTTCGGGGCGATGGATCACCGTTTTTCCGCGCCATCTCATATCGTGCTGGAGAACGTCACGTTTGGTCGTGATGGCCAGCCCGCGACCCTGGTGGCCAAAAGTGTCGACATTGCGCTAAGCAGTCGGCAACTGACCGAACCACGCCATGTCGATACCATCCTGCTGGAAAACGGGACGCTGAATCTCACCGACCAGACCGCGCCGCTACCGTTCAAAGCCGATCGTCTGCAACTGCGTGATATGGCGTTTAATAGCCCGAATAGCGAATGGAAACTGAGCGCGCAGCGGGTAAATGGCGGCGTAGTTCCGTGGTCACCAAAAGCCGGTAAAGTGCTGGGTACGAAGGCGCAGATTCAGTTTAGTGCCGGATCGCTTTCGCTCAATGATGTTCCTGCCACCAATGTACTGATTGAAGGCAGTATTGATAACGATCGCGTTACGCTGACTAACCTGGGTGCCGACATCGCGCGCGGGACATTAACCGGAAACGCGCAGCGTAACGCCGACGGCAGCTGGCAAGTGGAAAACCTGCGCATGGCGGATATCCGTCTACAAAGCGAAAAATCGCTAACCGACTTCTTTGCGCCATTACGCTCTGTCCCGTCGTTGCAGATTGGTCGCCTGGAAGTGATCGATGCTCGTTTGCAAGGTCCGGACTGGGCGGTGACCGACCTCGATCTCAGCTTGCGCAACATGACCTTCAGTAAAGATGACTGGCAGACACAAGAAGGCAAACTGTCGATGAACGCTAGCGAGTTCATTTATGGTTCGCTGCATTTATTTGACCCGATTATAAACGCGGAATTTTCCCCGCAGGGCGTAGCGCTGCGCCAGTTCACCAGCCGCTGGGAAGGGGGTATGGTCAGAACGTCAGGGAACTGGCTGCGTGACGGGAAAACGTTGATCCTTGATGATGCGGCAATTGCCGGGCTGGAATATACCTTGCCGAAAAACTGGCAACAGTTGTGGATGGAAACGACACCCGGTTGGTTAAACAGCCTGCAACTGAAGAGATTTAGCGCCAGCCGCAATCTGATCATTGATATCGACCCTGACTTCCCGTGGCAGCTCACCACGCTCGATGGTTACGGTGCCAACCTGACGCTGGTTACCGATCATAAATGGGGCGTCTGGAGTGGCTCGGCGAATCTGAATGCCGCCGCCGCGACATTCAATCGTGTTGATGTTCGTCGCCCGTCGCTGGCGCTGACCGCCAACAGCAGCACGGTGAATATCAGCGAACTGAGTGCATTTACTGAAAAAGGCATTCTGGAAGCCACTGCCAGTGTTTCACAAACGCCACAACGTCAGACCCATATCAGCCTGAATGGACGCGGTGTGCCGGTGAATATTTTGCAACAATGGGGATGGCCTGAATTACCGTTGACTGGCGACGGCAATATTCAGCTTACCGCCAGTGGAGATATTCAGGCCAATGCCCCGCTGAAACCTACGGTTAGCGGGCAATTGCATGCCGTGAACGCCGCAAAGCAGCAAGTGACTCAAACCATGAATGCTGGCATCGTTTCCAGCGGTGAAGTTACATCGACGGAGCCGGTGCGGTAAACATCAATCTCGCCGGGTACGACTCAGACGTACCCGGCATTCCATCAATAGATTACAACGTAATTGTCAGCGCATTCCCTTGAGGCTTCACCACCAGCCCCTGCTCACTTTCAGCCTGCGAACCGTCTTGCAGACCATTTACTTTCACAACATTGCGCAGGCACAGTGTCCAGTTCTTCGCCTCGCCCGCACCAGTCACAGTAATCGTGTTGCCAGTACGTGCTGCTTTTAAAGTAAAGATCACCGATCCGTCAGCAGCGGGCACTTCACAGACGGCTTCATGCCCGTCTTGCAGATTAAAGAGGTGGAATACCGTGCCTTCGTGCCACACGTAATCGGGACGTTGATCGTTGTTGCCCAGCGCCAGTAGAGTGTTATCACGCACATAAACGGGCAGACTCAGGAAGCCGTGCTGCTGTTTATGCCAGCGACTACCGTCGAGTTCATCGTTGTGCCACAGGTGTGTCCAGCGACCTTCCGGCAGGTAGAACTGCACATCGCCCGCTTCAGTGAACACCGGCGCAACCATCACGTTGTCGCCTAACATGTATTGACGGTCAAGGTAATCACAAGCCGGATCGTCCGGGAACTCCATCATCATGGCCCGCATCATCGGCGTACCCCGCGCGTTCGCACGCGCAGCTTCACGATACAGATACGGCATCATGCGGCATTTCAGTTGCGTGAAGAAGCGCACCACATCACAGGACTCATCATCGTAGGCCCACGGCACACGATAAGATTTGCTACCGTGTAAACGGCTATGGCTGGAGAGCAAACCAAACGCGCACCAGCGTTTGTAAACGTGCGCCGGAGCGGTATTTTCAAAGCCGCCGATATCGTGGCTCCAGAAGCCAAAACCTGAAAGGCCAATAGACAAACCACCGCGCAGGCTTTCCGCCATTGATTCGTAGTTAGCGTAACAATCGCCACCCCAGTGTACCGGGAATTTCTGCGCACCGACGGAGGCCGAGCGGGCAAACAAGACAGCTTCTTCCTCACCAACGGTGTCCTTGAGCACGTTCCACACCAGTTCGTTGTAGATGTACGCATAATGGTTATGCATTTTCTGCGGATCGGAACCGTCAAACCACTGAACATCAGTTGGGATACGTTCGCCAAAGTCGGTCTTAAAGCAATCAACGCCCATCGCGACCAGACCTTTCAGTTTGTCGGCGTACCATTTGCAGGCATCCGGATTGGTAAAGTCATAAATCGCCAGACCTGGCTGCCATTTATCCCACTGCCATAGCGAACCGTCCGGGCGTTTGAGTAAATAGCCTTTCTCTTGTAACTCTTTAAAGACGGGGGATTTTTGACCGATATAGGGGTTAATCCAGACGCAGATTTTCAGCCCTTTCGCTTTCAGGCGGCGGATCATCCCTTCCGGGTCAGGGAAAGTCAGCGGGTCCCACTCAAAATCGCACCACTGGAAGGCTTTCATCCAGAAACAGTCAAAGTGGAAAACATGCAGCGGCAGATTGCGTTCCGCCATACCATCGATAAAGCTGTTTACCGTCGCTTCGTCGTAGTTGGTGGTAAATGAAGTGGTTAGCCACAGACCGAAGGACCACGCGGGCGGTAGCGCCGGACGACCAGTAAAACGGGTATAACGATCAAGTACCGCTTTCGGCGTCGGACCGTCGATAACAAAGTATTCGAGATATTCGCTCTCAACGCTGAACTGCACTTTGGAGACTTTCTCCGATCCCACTTCAAAAGAGACACACTGGGGGTGATTGACCAGTACCCCATAACCACGGTTAGTCATGTAGAACGGGATATTTTTATACGCCTGTTCAGTACTTGTGCCGCCGTCCTGGTTCCAGGTTTCTACCGTCTGACCATTGCGCACCAGGGCAGTAAAGCGCTCTCCCAGACCATAAACTGTTTCGCCAACGCCAAGATCAAGCCGCTCAAACATATAATTTCGTTGATTATTCGTGTCCTGCACGTAGCCATTATTTTTCACCTGACTACCGGTAATACGTTCACCGTTGCGCAGAAAATCGAGTGACCAGAACTCACCTTTGCTGACACGCGCGCTTAAGTTGCCACTTTTAAACTCAGCATAACGTTCTGTGTTTTCGATTGTGACCTTCACGTCCTGCAAAATATTGAGCGGATAATGAGGGCCGTTATTCAGCGCCCCCTGAAAATGCTCAATCCGCACCCCGACAATACCTTCCTGTGGGGAGAAAAAGCGCAGCGTAAATAAAGGCGTGTCAAGCTGCCAGGTACGTTCACGTACATCACGGGGGGCAGCATAGACCACCATTTCATTACCCTGCTGTTCAACCTCGAACACCTGAAGCGGGTGAATCAAATTGAGGCCAGGTTGAATCAACCAGTTTCCATCGCTAATTTTCATTGCCGTTCCTTAGTTCTGCACTTCTTGAGAGGTGAATTGTTGCTGGCAACGGCGTTTGCCCTGGGCCAGCTGTTCCATAACGTTTTTCAGATTGTGCGTCGTGAGTGAGTAGTAGCGTTTAGCGATAATCGCGCTCAGCAAATAACAGATCGCCGGAACAATCGTGAATAGCGCAATAATGATGCTAATCGTGGCGCTGTTCTGCGCTTTTTCTGCCGCATCATATCCGCCATAAGCCAGCATCCAGCCGATAAGAGCGCCGCCGAAGGCCAACCCCAGTTTGAGCACAAACAGCGTGCCAGCAAAACTGATCCCGGTCAGGCGTTTACCATTGCACCACTCGCCGTAGTCAACGGTATCGGACATCATTACCCACTGGATAGGTGTCACCAGTTGATGCAACACACCAATCACGAAGATGAAGACAAACATAGTGATGCTGGCCTGCATGGGAACAAAGAACATCGCGAGGCTAATCACTGCCAGCAGGGCGTTCGTCCACCAGAAGATAGTGACTTTACATTTCCAGTCGGTCAGAGGTTTTGCCAGTGCGGAACCAATCAGGTTACCCACGCAATAAGTGGTGAGAAAAGCGACAAACACTTCCGGCGTGCCCAAAATCCATGTGACGTAATACATCATCGCCCCACCGCGTACGCACACCGCCAGGATATTGAAAATGGTTAGTAAACCGACAATCCGCCACTGGTCGTTTTGCCAGATATCACGTAAATCTTCCCGCATAGACGTTGTTGTAGGTGGTGCTTCAACGCGTTCTTTAGTGGTGAAGAAACAAAATGCCAGCATCATGAATGCCACCACGGAAAGGACCGCGATACCGCCCTGGAAACCGAGTGGTTTATTATCACCGCCAATTAAATTAACCAGTGGCATCATCAGAACAGTAGAAAGCATGCCTCCCGCGGTCGCCAGCACAAAACGCCAGGATTGCAGCGAGATACGCTGAGTCGGGTCATTGGTGATTACACCACCCAATGCGCAGTAAGGGATATTGACGACGGTATAAAGTAAGGTAAGTAGGGTGTAAGTAATTGCTGCATAGATCATTTTGCCGTTCATACTGAGATCTGGCGTGCTATAGGCCAGTACACAGACGATCCCGAATGGCAGTGCGCCAAACAGTACCCACGGACGAAATTTACCCCAGCGAGAGCGCGTTCGATCGGCCAACAACCCCATGCAAGGATCGGAAATCGCATCCAGTGCACGAGCGACCAAAAACATGGTTCCGACAAAACCGGCAGGAATGCCAAAAATATCGGTATAAAAGAACATCATATATAACATTACGTTATCGAAAATAATGTGGCTGGCGGCGTCTCCCATGCCATAACCAATTTTCTCTTTAACGGACAACACTTCACTCTTCATCTGCTTTTCCTTGATGCTATAGGGGTGCTGAGACCGATAACGCATTTTGTAAACCATCCCTGTGAGAGCGAATATTCCGATATCTGGTTATTAATTTATGATTCTTGTTTTATGTGATCGTGGTAGCGTTAATTCCGCTCATATATCATTGTAAAATATGGGTTTTATATGAACTATAATGCTTTCGTGATAATACGCTGCGTGTATTAGGCGGAAAAAACTGATCTGGGGGATGTAGAAACTCAAGGAAGTAGCTATAATGCGCCCCGCCTCCATGTAGCAATCGAGGCGCGGAAGATCGTCGTCTCCGGTGAGGCGGCTGGACTTCAAATCCAGTTGGGGCCGCCAGCGGTCCCGGGCAGGTTCGACTCCTGTGATCTTCCGCCAAAATGCCTCTCCTGACGTTCTCCAACCCCTTGTAATACTGTCAATCCAGATATTTTCTACTGCTCAATATTCAATCGGCTTCAGGAATACCTGGTCTAAGGTTTTGTGATGGACGATGAGCGGCTGAAGAATCCGCCTGTCGGTTCTTCTGTCCTCGAACGCATCCGCGATATTCACGCCAGTATGCGCCGTGTTTATTTGCAGGTGATTTGCCCCCCTGCTGACTCTCAGCCAACTGTATCGCCATTAAGGTGAAGATGTTGTTTTACTCGCCCCAGAACACCCTTTTTTATACGACTATTCTATTTCTTTAACCGCTGGCGAAAAAAACTGACTATAAACTTCACCAATAATCAGACTGCCATCAAGATTAATTTGTTCATTTAATATATCAAATCAACTTGTTTTATTTTTACTATCAAAAATAGCTCATTGCCTTACTATAATTAATATATAAATTCGGTAATTAATTCTTAACATGCTTTTGCTAATAATCTCAATTGCTGGCCCTATAATATTGCGCTAGCATTGCTTTCTGGTTGTATCAGCGATACTCAAAAATTCTTAATACAATACTCATTCGACTGGTACTTATTTGTAACTCAGTTATATTTTTTCGCCCGGTGATTCAGAAGAATGCAAAAAACGGCTACCACTCCATCAAAAATACTTGATCTCACTGCCGCGGCATTTTTACTTGTCGCCTTTCTGACGGGTATTGCGGGCGCTCTTCAGACTCCTACCCTAAGTATATTCCTCGCAGATGAACTGAAAGCCCGTCCTATAATGGTAGGTTTTTTCTTCACCGGTAGCGCTATTATGGGAATTCTGGTCAGTCAATTTCTGGCAAGGCACTCCGATAAACAAGGCGACCGTAAATTACTGATTCTGCTATGTTGCTTATTTGGAGTGCTGGCCTGCACGCTTTTTGCGTGGAATCGCAACTACTTCATTCTCCTCTCAACGGGCGTACTTCTGAGTAGTTTTGCTTCCACCGCAAACCCGCAAATGTTCGCCCTCGCCCGTGAACACGCCGACAGAACAGGCCGTGAGACGGTCATGTTCAGTACATTTTTACGTGCTCAGATCTCGCTTGCCTGGGTTATCGGGCCACCGCTCGCTTATGAACTGGCAATGGGATTTAGTTTTAAAGTGATGTATCTCACCGCTGCCATCGCATTTGTTGTTTGCGGGCTGATAGTCTGGTTGTTTTTGCCATCAATACAAAGAAATATTCCTGTCGTTACCCAACCCGTAGAAATTTTACCCTCCACCCACAGGAAGCGGGATACGCGGCTACTTTTTGTGGTCTGTTCAATGATGTGGGCGGCGAATAATCTCTACATGATAAATATGCCGCTATTTATTATTGATGAACTGCATCTAACCGATAAACTGGCTGGAGAAATGATTGGTATCGCTGCCGGTCTGGAAATTCCGATGATGTTAATCGCAGGCTATTACATGAAACGTATTGGCAAGCGACTATTAATGCTCATTGCTATCGTGAGTGGAATGTGTTTTTACGCCAGCGTACTCATGGCGACGACTCCGGCGGTTGAGCTGGAATTGCAAATTCTTAATGCCATCTTCCTTGGTATTCTCTGTGGTATCGGCATGCTTTATTTTCAGGACCTGATGCCTGAAAAAATAGGCTCTGCGACAACGTTATATGCAAATACTTCACGCGTCGGCTGGATTATCGCCGGCTCTGTTGACGGAATTATGGTTGAAATCTGGAGCTACCATGCGTTGTTCTGGCTGGCGATAGGGATGTTGGGTATTGCGATGATTTGCCTGCTGTTTATTAAAGATATTTAGCTCACCAGTCTGGGCTAAGAAAAATCGGCGTGGCGCAAACAGAGCCATCCTCGCCATTTTTGCTATCATGCCTGCATACATAAACGACAAAACAGTATGCAGAGGGAAAAATGGGTTCCACCAGAAAGGGGATGCTGAACGTTCTGATTGCCGCCGTGTTGTGGGGAAGTTCAGGGGTCTGCGCGCAATACATCATGGAGCAAAGCCAGATGTCGTCGCAGTTTTTGACTATGACGCGTTTGATATTCGCCGGTTTGATTCTACTGACGCTGTCATTTGTTCATGGCGATAAAATCTTTTCTATTATTAACAATCATAAAGATGCCATTAGCCTGCTGATTTTTTCCGTGGTTGGCGCGCTAACTGTACAGCTCACTTTTTTGCTAACCATCGAAAAATCGAACGCAGCCACGGCAACGGTGCTGCAATTCCTCTCACCGACGATTATCGTCGCCTGGTTCTCACTGGTGCGTAAATCGCGCCCGGGCATTCTGGTTTTCTGCGCTATTTTGACATCGCTGGTCGGGACTTTTTTATTGGTGACACACGGTAATCCGACGTCATTATCGATCTCTCCTGCCGCGTTGTTCTGGGGCATTGCCTCGGCATTTGCTGCTGCATTCTATACCACCTATCCCTCAACGCTAATTGCCCGCTATGGCACGTTGTCTGTCGTCGGCTGGAGTATGCTGATCGGCGGTCTGATTCTGTTGCCTTTTTATGCCAGACAAGGGACAAACTTTGTCGTTAACGGCAGTTTGATTTTGGCGTTTTTTTATTTGATCGTCATTGGTACGTCCCTGACATTTAGTCTGTACCTGAAAGGAGCACAATTAATTGGCGGTCCAAAAGCCAGCATTTTGAGCTGTGCAGAACCATTAAGTAGCGCGCTACTCTCTTTGCTGTTGCTGGGGATCACGTTCACATTACCGGACTGGCTGGGAACACTGCTGATTCTGTCATCGGTAATTTTGATTTCAATGGATTCCCGTCGCCGCGCCAGAAAAATAAATCGTCCGGCGCGGGATGAGTGAGAATTACCAGCCAGGCACCGCGCCACCGTTAAAGATGGTTTCTGCCGCTTTAGCGACTTCGGATGATTGATAAGATTGCAGAAATTCCTTCACGTTTTCTGCATTCTTATTATCTTCCCGTGCCACCAAAATATTCACATACGGCGAATTTTTATCTTCAATAAATACGCTGTCGTGCACCGGAGAAAGCCCGGTCTGCTGAATGTAAGTGGTGCTGATAATCGCCACATCAACTTTGGGATCATCCAGTACGCGCGGGAGCTGCGCCCCCTCGAGTTCCATAATCTGCAAATGACGAGGATTATCGGTTATATCCAGCGCGGTAGGTAATAACCCTTTTCCCTCTTTCAGAGTAATTAGCTTCTCTTTTTGCAACAGTAAAAGTGCGCGACCAAGGTTGGTCGGGTCGTTGGGGATCGCCACTGTCGCGCCTTCTTTTATTTGCGCCACGGTTTTGATTTTTTTGGAATAACCCGCCATAGGGAAGACAAACGTATTTCCCACCGCTACCAGTTTATAACCATGCGCCTGATTATCTTGTTCAAGAAAGGGTCGATGCTGGAAGACATTCGCATCAAGTTCGCCATGATTTGTCGCATCGTTCGGTAGCAACGAACCGCTAAATCCTACCAGTTCAACATCGAGGCCATATTTCTCTTTTGCCACCTTTTTAGCGACTTCCGCGACATCTTGTTCTGCGCCATTTATAACGCCAACTTTAATGTGTTTTGCATCGCTGCTACTCTGGTCGCAACCTGCCAGCAGAATTCCGGCCAGCAATAATGCGGCCCCTGTCCGTAGATGATGTGTTGTCAGTTTCATTTTTTTATCCTTTTATTAATGATTACCTGACTATAGCGGTAAGGTCGCTGCGGTTTAAAAAACGAAACGCTATCGATAAGAATAAAAAGGAATAAAAGTGGAATATAAAGTCTGGCACTTCTTACTGACCACGCAAGCGCGTTTCGTACAGCATGATGAGAGCGATGAAAGCAAACTACACTTATGCTTCATTCGATACACATTTGTAAAAGGTTGAATCCATGAAACCAACGACACTACTGCTTATTTTCACTTTTTTCGCTATGCCAGGCATCGTATACGCCGAGTCGCCTTTTAGCTCACTGCAGTCCGCAAAAGAGAAAACCACGGTATTACAAGATTTACGTAAAATTTGCACGCCACAGGCGTCATTATCAGATGAAGCGTGGGAAAAGTTAATGTTGTCAGATGAAAACAATAAACAACATATACGCGAGGCCATCGTGGCGATGGAACGTAATAATCAGAGCAATTATTGGGAAGCGTTGGGTAAGGTAGAATGCCCGGATATGTAAGAACAGCAACAACTACTGACCAACGCTTCTTTACCTGATATCAGGATTTCTTCATTTTCACCTTTGCAGTAACCAACAATGCAGTCAGCAACATCAATGTGCCGGACAACATCAACGGCGAAGTCAGACCAATATTATCCAGCGCATAACCGCCGATTGCCGCGCCACAGGTATTAGCAAGCTGAATAACCGCCACCTGAATAGACCCGGCTTTTTCTGCCTGATCGGCCAGCGAGCGGGTGATCCACGTTGACCAGCCGACGGGAACCAATGCAAAAGTTAGCCCCCAGATAATCGCCACGCCGGTAGCAACGATTTTATCGCTTCCCCACAACGTCAGTACCAACGCACTCACAGCCAGTATTAACGGCGCGCCTGCTAAGGCCAGTTTTACCGAACGTTTAAGAATGAACGACGAAAGCGACGTACCAATAAAGCTGGCGATACCAAAACTCAACAGCACCAGCGTTAAGCCATCCACGCCGAATCCCGCCAGGTTCATATACACCGGGCGAATATACGTGAAGAAAGCAAACTGCCCGGCGAAAGACATGAAGATGGCGATCATCCCTGCCATCACACCCGGACGTTGTAATAAGCGGAAAGTATTTTGTTTCTGATGCGAGGGTTCGCCTGGCAGTGAAGGCAATGATTTGATAATCCAGAAAATACACAGCACGCCCATCACCGCCGCCGCATTAAAGACATTGCGCCAACCGATAAGCTCGCCTAAAAAACTGCCCAACGGCGCGGCAATCACCAGCGCAATAGAAACCGCGCCGAAGATCACCGACAGCGCCTTCGGCACCGTACGCGGCGGCACCAGACGCATGGTCAGCGACGCCGACATCGCCCAGAACCCGCCCAGCGCCAGCCCCAGACAGGCACGACCGATTAAAAGCAAACTGAATGAGTTAGCAAAGGAAACCAGCAAGCAGGAGAGCGTCAGCAAAACGGCAAACAAAATAACAACGTAGCGGCGGTCAGTAGCCTGAATTGTCTGGGTAATAAACAAACTGGCAAACATTGCCACAAAGGCGGTCACGGTCACCGATTGCCCGGCAACCCCTTCCGAAATGCCTAAATCCTGGGCCATTGGCGTCAACAAACTGACGGGCAAAAACTCAACGATAATCAGACAGGCGACACAAAACGCCACCGAGAAAACGGCTGACCAGTTCGGTCGGGTGATGGCATCCGCGCCGCGGTTTTCGGCAATAAATTCACTCATGGTGTTACCCGTGGCATGTTTCAGGGGAAAAGCCGACCACTTTAACATTGAAATGTGTGACGCATTTAACGTTTTTGCAACTTTTACGGTGTTGCTTGAGCTGGAGTTAAGATCGAAACGGAACAGGGCAAAGATTACCGGATGCGGCGTGAACGTCTTATCCACCCGACAGGTCAGGCGCGGTCTGTAGGCTGATAAGACGAAACGGTTTCAATGCAACCAGTGAACGCCCTCGGCAGGCTGAAAGAACGCGTTATAGCGCATCTGAAAAGCATTAATATCCTGCATTTCAGGTTCGGTTTCGCGCAGAAAACCTAGCGCCAGCCTGACCTGAGCGTCGGTAATCGGCGCGGCGAGGCGAGCTTTTTGTAAAATCCGATGCCATTGCAGCAGGTTCTGTTCGCTACCATCGACAATGACAATTTGCCAGATGAGCAACACCTGCGCGGCGTTTTGCAGGTGCGACTCATCCGGACGATGCAAATAACGTAAAAATTCGTCACCAGCTGACTTTCCCATTTGATCGACCATCGACTCCACGGGTACGACATCGATGTTCAGCCGATCGCTGAGACGGCGAATCGCTTTTCTGGCCCCGGATGTCAGCACCCGAAAACCAACCACAAACACTACCGCCAGCGTGGCGAGCATTATCCAGATCATGAGTTCTCCTGCGTAATCAGAACTCATGATATCTGGAAACCCTCGCCAGTTACTAATCCACCAGAATAATCTTCAGTGCAAACAGAGCTGCGACCACCACCACACACAGGTTCAGATCGCGCCAGCGCCCGGTGCATACTTTCATGATGCAGTACGACATAAAGCCGAGTGCAATCCCTTCGGTGATCGAGAAAGTAAAGGGCATCATCACCGTGGTAATAAACGCAGGCACCGATTCGGTAAAATCATCCCAGTTAACGCGCGCCAGGCTCGAAGTCATCAGCACGCCAACAAAGATTAACGCTCCGGCGGTTGCGTAAGGAGGAACTATCGCCACCAGCGGTGAGAAGAACATAACCAACAGGAACATAACGCCAACCACAACCGCAGTCAGCCCCGTGCGGCCACCGACTGCCACACCAGAAGTACTTTCAATATAGGCAGTAACAGACGAGGTGCCGATAAACGCACCCGCCACCGAACTGACGCTATCAACATACAGCGCCTTATTCATATTGGGGAATTTACCGTTACCATCTATTAAGCCCGCTTTATCAGTTACACCAATTAATGTTCCTGATGAATCAAATAGGTTGATCAGCATAAAGGAGAAAATGATACCGGCGAGTTCAAGTGTTAACGCGCCGCTCAAATCTACTTCACCAATGACGCCGCTAATATCAGGCGGAATGGAATAGACGCCGCTAAAATGAACATCACCGAAAAATAATCCACAGCAAGACGTCACCACAATAGAAACCAGCACCGCGGCATGAAAATGACGTGATGACAACACGGTTATAATAAAAAACCCTAAAATACCTAACAACACGCCGTGAGAACTTAAATCGCCAATCATCACCAGCGTGTCTTTATTGGCGACAATAACGCCAGTATTTTTTAATCCCATTAAGGCGATAAATAATCCAATTCCGCTGGTGATACCAATACGTAAACTTAAGGGAATGTTGGAGATCATCCAGTACCGGATACGAAACAGCGTGAGCAAAAATAGTCCAACTGCGCCCCAGAATATTGCGCCCATCCCGGTCTGCCAGGAGATGCCCATCGCCCCCACGACCACGAAGGCAAAGAAGGCGTTCAGCCCCATTGCCGGAGCCAGCGCCACGGGTAAGTTAGCAAATATCCCCATCGCAATACTGCCGATACCGGCAATCAAACAGGTGGTAACAAACACCACTTTCGGGTCCATTTGTGCCGCGCCGAGGATTTGCGGGTTCACAAAAACGATGTACACCATGGTTAAAAAAGTGGTCATCCCCGCAATCAATTCTGTGCGGACGGTGGTCCCATGCTGAGGTAGTTTAAATAATCGCGAAAGCGTCCCTGATTCATTACTCACGTAATCGGTATTGTCATTATTCATTTTTTTGTCCATTGGAGGAGATTTAATCCCTTGCTTTTGTAAAACAAATGACAACAACGGTTCAGTGATAATTATCACATTTCAATTGCACATTAATGGATATTCTTTAATAATCTCGCGACGTTTCTTTATGATAAATAATAATCAAATTGATAAAATCAAAATGAGAAAAATATGAATAATTCTATTAACCATAAATTTCATCACATTAGCCGGGCTGAATACCAGGAATTGTTAGCCGTTTCCCGTGGCGACGCTGTTGCCGATTATATTATTGATAATGTCTCTATTCTCGACCTGATCAATGGCGGAGAAATTTCCGGCCCAATTGTGATTAAAGGACGTTACATTGCCGGTGTTGGCGCAGAATACGCTGATGCTCCGGCTTTGCAGCGGATTGATGCTCGCGGCGCAACGGCGGTGCCAGGGTTTATTGATGCTCACCTGCATATTGAATCCAGCATGATGACGCCGGTCACTTTTGAAACCGCTACCCTGCCGCGCGGCCTGACGACCGTTATTTGCGACCCTCATGAAATCGTCAACGTGATGGGAGAAGCCGGATTCGCCTGGTTTGCCCGCTGTGCCGAACAGGCAAGGCAAAACCAGTACTTACAGGTCAGCTCTTGCGTACCCGCCCTGGAAGGCTGCGATGTTAACGGTGCCAGTTTTACCCTTGAACAGATGCTCGCCTGGCGGGACCATCCGCAGGTTACCGGCCTTGCAGAAATGATGGACTACCCTGGCGTAATTAGCGGGCAGAATGCGCTGCTCGATAAACTGGATGCATTTCGCCACCTGACGCTGGACGGTCACTGCCCGGGTTTGGGTGGTAAAGAACTTAACGCCTATATTACTGCGGGTATTGAAAACTGCCACGAAAGTTATCAGCTGGAAGAAGGACGCCGGAAATTACAACTCGGCATGTCGTTGATGATCCGCGAAGGGTCCGCTGCCCGCAATCTCAACGCGCTGGCACCGTTGATCAACGAATTTAACAGCCCGCAATGCATGCTCTGTACCGATGACCGTAACCCGTGGGAGATCGCCCATGAAGGACACATCGATGCCTTAATTCGCCGCCTGATCGAACAACACAATGTGCCGCTGCATGTGGCATATCGCGTCGCCAGCTGGTCGACGGCGCGCCACTTTGGTCTGAATCACCTCGGCTTACTGGCACCCGGCAAGCAGGCCGATATCGTCCTGTTGAGCGATGCGCGTAAGGTCACGGTGCAGCAGGTACTGGTGAAAGGCGAGCCGATTGATGCGCAAACCTTACAGGCGGAAGAGTCGGCGAGACTGGCACAATCCGCTCCGCCATATGGCAACACCATTGCCCGCCAGCCAGTTTCCGCCAGCGACTTTGCCCTGCAATTTACGCCCGGAAAACGCTATCGGGTCATTGACGTCATCCATAACGAATTGATTACGCACTCCCACTCCAGCGTCTACAGCGAAAATGGTTTTGATCGCGATGATGTGAGCTTTATTGCCGTACTTGAGCGTTACGGGCAACGGCTGGCTCCGGCTTGTGGTTTGCTTGGCGGCTTTGGACTGAATGAAGGTGCGCTGGCTGCGACGGGCAGCCATGACAGCCATAATATTGTGGTGATCGGTCGCAGTGCCGAAGAGATGGCGCTGGCGGTCAATCAGGTGATTCAGGATGGCGGCGGGCTGTGCGTGGTACGTAACGGCCAGGTCCAAAGTCATCTGCCGTTGCCCATTGCCGGCCTGATGAGCACCGACACGGCGCAGTCGCTGGCGGAACAGATTGACGCCTTGAAAGCCGCCGCCCGTGAATGCGGTCCGTTACCCGATGAGCCGTTTATTCAGATGGCGTTTCTTTCTCTGCCAGTGATCCCCGCGCTAAAACTAACCAGTCAGGGGCTATTTGATGGCGAGAAGTTTGCCTTCACTACGCTGGAAGTCACGGAATAATAAAAAAGCCCGGCGTCATGCCGGGCAAAAGTCACCAGTTACGTTTATGCCACTGTCAACTGCTGAATTTTTTTCTCGCGGCGGATTTTGCGTTCTTCCATCACCGCCACTATCGCCATCAGGCAGATACAACCAATCGCGGCGATATCAAGTGCGGCGAAGGTGCCTGCCCAGCCGGTAAGGCCGAATACCGGCGTCCCATCGGCAATCATTCCCAGACCTAACTTGGCAAAGCTGTCACCAATCAGGTAAGCAAAGGTGCCTTTAATACCATCGGCAGCGCCAATCGCTTTTTTAGGTACAAAGCCAACAGCAGCCACACCAATCAACAATTGCGGGCCAAAGACCAGGAAACCCAACGCAAAGAGAGAAGCCAGATAGATATATTCGTTGCTGGCATGTTGATACACACCGAGCGTGGCGATAATCAGCGCCAGCGCGATGCAGGCCACCAGGCCACGGCGACCGTTCGCCAGGTCAGAGAGCCAGCCCCACAGCAGCGTACCGACCAGCGCACCAGCTTCAAACAGCGTAAAGCCCTGAATCGCCACCGCTTTAGAGAGTTTCAGTTCCTGGAACGCGTATACGGTTGACCACTGGTCGATACCAATACGTACCACATAGAGGAAAATGTTGGCGAAGCACAGCAGCCAGATCACTTTGTTTTTCAGCACATACTCAACAAAGATCTGCCACTTGGTCATATCGGTAGATTCTGTCTCTTTGTCCTCTTCGCTGATCTCCTCGCCGAACAGTTCTTCAGCTTTGCCGAGGCCATAAGATTCCGGGGAGTCGCTACCGTAACGCAGGCCGATAAAACCGACAATCAGCGCGATAATCGACGGGAAGATAAACATGCCGATGACATGGCCATCGAACAGGTAATTTGCCCCGAACAGCGCCACACCTGCTGCGCCTGCACCGCCAAGGTTGTGAGAAATATTCCAGAAACCGAGGAATGTCCCGCGTTTACGACGCGGCGTCCATTTGGTGATGGTGGAGTAACTGCACGAACCGCCGGTACTCTGGAAAAAGCCGCTTAAGGCGTAGAAGGCAATCATCAGGAACAGGCTAACCGAGCCGCTGCCCATACTGGCACTGAAGCCCAGCATACAAATGGCAGAGAGGATAAGCATGAACGGCAGGAATTGTTTGGTGTTTTTGCCGTCGGCGTAGTATGAAACCAACGTTTTACCCACGCCATAAGTGATGGAGAAACCCAGGCCGATCATCCCCAGCTGCGTCATGCTCAACCCGTAGGTCGAAATCATATCGTTCTGCGCGATGTTAAAGTTCTTGCGAATCAGGTACATCGTCAGGTAGCCGATAAAGACCACCAGGTAGGATTGCATGAACGGTTTGAACCACATTTTGCGCCGCACTTCGAGCGGAAGGTCCAGGGTCGGCTTGCGAACCTGGTTTAGGAAAGCCAGCATGGGTTACTCCTGAAATGAATACCTGCGTGAGGCATGCATTGTAAAAATCAGCAGCAAATCAGGCCTGAGATAGCGTCCAGGAAAAACCTGGAAAATTTCTTAGTTTTGCCGGATATGAAGTGAAAAGGTGAGATGCATCACGCTTCACGCGGTGTCTGGGCGTTCAAAAAGGGCAGTAACAGCAGTGCGGAAATCCCGGCGGCGATAGAGATAACCACAAAAAATCCGCTCCAGTGCCAGGTATCGAGCACTTTCGCCAGCGGCCAACCAGCAAGCGACGCCCCCAGATAAGCAAACAAGCCGACAAACCCCGTCGCCGCCCCTGCCGCCTCTTTGTGGGAACACTCTGCCGCCGCCATACCAATTAACATCTGCGGGCCAAAGACAAAAAAACCAATGGTGAAGAAGCAGGTTGCCTGCATCACGTAGCTGGCAAATGGCATCAGCCACAGGGAGCCGACTGAAAGCAAAATTCCGGCGGCGAAAATCAAATTCATCGGCCCTCGGTTGCCGTTAAACAATTTGTCCGAGCCCCAACCCGCTACCAGCGCACCGATAAATCCACCCAGTTCAAACATCGTCACTGCCGTATTCGCCGTGACCAGATCGACGCCCAGCGTCTCGGACATATACAAATTGCCCCAGTCGTTGATCGCCGCCCGGACCACATAGACCAGCACATAGCAAAACGAAAGCAGCCAGATATACGGATTCAGCAACACATATTTGGTGAGGATCTCTTTACGCGTCAGCCCTGCCCCTTCTTGTTGTTGAGCTATCTCCAGCGCGTCGTGTCGCCATTCACCGACCGCCGGTAAACCTAACGCCTGCGGGCGATCGCGCAGCCGCCAGCAGAGAAAAATTCCCACGACGATCGCCATACAACCAGCAATCATCATCCCGGCACGCCAGCCGTAATGTAGTGCAGCCGCTGCCATCACAATGGGAATGAGTGCGCCGCCGACGTTATGCGCCGTGTTCCATAATGCCCACCAACCGCCGCGCTCGGTACGAGAATACCAGGCGGTTAACAGACGCGCACACACCGGTGAACCCCAGCCCTGGAAAAAGGCGTTCAGCACCCAGAGCACGGCAAACGCCCATAGCGACGTCGAGAAGCCAAACAGAATGTTGATGATGCCAGTGGCGATAAGCCCTATCCCCATAAAATAACGGGCATTTGAGCGATCGCTGACAATGCCGGAGACAAACTTCGACACGCCGTAAGTAATGTAAAACAGGGTCGCTAATAGGCCGATATCGCTACGGCTGAGCACGCCGTTAGCAAGGATTTCTGGTACGGCGGCGTTAAAACTTTTACGCGTGAAGTAAAACAGCGCGTAACCCAGCCAGATGGTCAGCAGAATATGCCGACGCCAGTAGCGATAACGGGCATCAATTTCATGTTTATCAGTCATTAATGGCGCATCGGCAGGCGCTTTCAGAAACGGCAACATCATCGAACCTTAGACATAACGTTGAGGTAGAGAAACGCTGACACGCGTGCCGTGCAGACAGGAAATGTGTAATGTGCCACCCAGCGCCGTTACGCGCTCGCGCATTCCGGTGAGGCCAAAACCTTGTTGCCCGGAACCCGGCGGCAAACCGCTGCCATCGTCTTCAATAACCAGCATCAACCGTTCATCCTGCTGCCAGCCTTGCAGGGTGACCGCGCTGGCATCAGCATGTTTCACAATGTTGTTCAGCCCTTCCTGGCAGACACGAAACAGCGTCACGCGCTGGTTTTCGCTTAACGCTGATTCATCGATTCGCCATTCGAGATGGCTGACAATACCGCGCCCTTCCAGCTCCATTTCCCGCATCAGTGAGCGGATGGCCTGCTCCAGGGTGAGATCATCCAACTGGCGCGGACGTAACCGACCCAACAAACGGCGCACCGCGTCGTAAACGCCCAGCGATAGTTGTTCGATGAGCTGCCCGCTCTGCTTCACGCTGGCGTTATCTGCCGCCAGCCGCTGAACAATGCCCGCCTGAGTACGAATAGCAGTGATGGTCTGACCGATATCATCATGCAGCTCACGCGCCACATCACGGCGCACGCTCTCTTCGGTTTCCAGCAACCGTTCAGCCAGATGCTGATTGCGCGCCAGTTCCTTTTGCAGCGACTGGTTAAGTTCACGCAACCGCTGGATGCCAGCGCCAAGCAACAACCCTGTCAGACTTTGCACCAGCAGCGAGAGCAATAAATCCACCGGATGATCGCGCCAGGTTTGACTGGCGATCAGCGCGATGGCGTTCATCAACGTCGCAATCAGCGCCCCTTGCCAACCATAGTGCCAGGCCAGCGCGATAATCGGCAGCGCCAGACAGAATGGCGTAAAGCGCGACAGTTCGTCCGGCAATCCCAACTGGAGCCAGAGACTGATAACAAACAGCAGCAAGTACCAGACCAGATGTCGCCCGCGCCAGTTGATTGGCTGAGAAACCAGTGACGGGCCGAGCGGCAGCCAGGTGTTATTGGCGAGATAGTGCCAGAACACCAGACATATCGGGGCCAGCGTCAGGCCGCCAGTTAAAGTCAGCAACAGCGCATTCCACGACTCTTTGCCGTGCCAAAGCCAGGGCAGCGACTGCAACAACGCCGCCGCCGTTAACGCCGCCCCCTGTAACAGCAAGGTGCGCCAGTCACGCTGATGGCGATAGCGCGAGATCAGCGCTACGGGCAGTAACGTCAGTAAACTACCGATCATCAATAACGGAAAATGGGTTAAACCGACCGCCTGCGTTAGCCAGTAAATCAGCAGCCACTCCGCGCCCAGCAGCACCGGCCAGTATCCGCGCGGGCATTGCAGCATTAGCCCCAGACGCAGACCAAACGGAAATAACAGCACCGCCATATCAGGGCGCTCAACCAGATGCAGGCTGATACTCCACAGGCAAAACCATGCGGCAGAGAAGATAAAAAAGCAGGCAATAACGGTAATTAAGCGGGAGAACAACGTCTTCATCACCAGCCATCAAACATGCGGCGCGCCAGCTCTACGTCGTTACTGACGCCCAGTTTTTCCATCAGATTGGCGCGATGGACGTGTACCGTTTTCGGTGACAAGCCCAGTTCGGCGGCAATCTCTTTCACCGCCATTCCTTGCGCCAGTTTTTCCGCCACCTGGCGTTCACGTTTGGTTAGCGGGTCCTGACGACCGGATGCCAGTTTAATGGCAATATCCGGCGTCAGATAACAGCCGCCCGTGGCAACCGTATGCACCGCAGCAATGAGTTCATCCGGGCTACAGCGTTTGGAAAGAAAGCCGCGTGCCCCCGCGTTAAGCGCCTGCTCAACCAGCGCAGGACTGTCGTGAACGGAGAGCATAATCGTCGCCATACCTTTCGGCAGCTGGCTTAGCAGCTCCAGACCGGAGATATCGGGCATGGAGATATCGCAAATACACACCTGCACACCGCGCCCCGGCAGCCCCGCCAGCGCCTCGCGCCCCGAACCAAACTCGGCAACTACCTGCAAATCAGGTTCCAGCCCCAGCAGCTGCGCAAAGCCGGAGCGGACGATGAGGTGATCGTCTATAAGGGCAACGGTGATCATGGTCTTGTCCTGGCGGGTAAAAAAAAACGCGCTTACCTTAACGATAAGCGCGATGTTGTTCAAGCCTTGAGCGGTTACTGAAAAAACACCGCGATCTTGTTAAACATCGTCGGATCGGACTGATTACGCTGCACTTTCACGACATCTTCCAGCTTATCGATTTGGCTTATCATCTGCTCCAGACGCTGGTCGTCATTGACCAGTAGCCAGATATGGCTTTTGTCGCTGTCCTGAATCGGCAGACAAAGAATGCCTTCAACGTTAAAAGCGCGGCGGGCAAAAAGGCCACAAACGTGGGTCATTACGCCCGGATGGTTGCGAACGGTGAGCTCCAGAATTACGTTGTCATGAGTTGTGTTTTGCATGGCTTATTCCCCCACCATTTCAGTATTCGCCGCACCTGGCGGCACCATCGGGTAAACTTTTTCTTCGGCATCAATGCGCACATGGATCAGCGCCGGGCCAGGGCGATTGATGATTTCCTGCAATGCAGCCTGCGGATCGGCTTCGTTATTCAAATCACAGGTTTCGAGGCCGAATCCGGCGGCAATCTGCATAAAGTTGATTTTGCCCGGATAGGTGGCGGCAAAAACGCCTTGCTCGTAGAACAGACTCTGTTGCTGATGCACCAGCCCCAGCGCTTCGTTGTTCATCAGAATGATTTTGACATCCAGCTGATTTTCACTGGCGGTCGCCATCTCCTGAATATTCATCATCAGGCTGCCGTCGCCGGAGAAACACAACACTTTGCGATCCGGGTTCGCCAGCGCAGCGCCAATCGCCGCAGGCAGGCCAAAACCCATCGTGCCCAGCCCACCGGAGGTCAGCCACTGGCGTGGGCGATTGAGCGGATAAGCTTGCGCGGTCCACATCTGATGCTGACCAACGTCGGTGGTGATAATTGCATTGTCATCGACACAGGCGGCAACGGCGTTGATCAGGCCGTAATGGCTTAACGGATCGCACGCTTTCGGGATTGGACACGGAAACTCACGCTGCAAATCCACTACCAACTGGTGCCACTCTGCACGCGGTTGCGCTTCCACCAGCGGGATCAACTGCGCCAGCACGTCATCAACATCCGCCTGAATCGCCACGTGCGGCTGCTTGATTTTACCCAGCTCTGCACGGTCGATATCGACATGAATGATTTTGGCATTCGGACAGAACTGCTCGGTTTTGCCAATCGCCCGGTCATCAAAACGCGCACCGAGCACAATCAGTAAATCCGCCTCCTGCAAGATATAGTTAGTGCTGCGCACGCCGTGCATCCCCAGCATACCCAGCGACAGTGGATGCGCTTTTGGCAACATACCCAGCGCCATTAAGGTCATGGTAGTTGGCAGTTGCGCTTTCTCCGCCAGTTCACGCACCCGCGCAGGCGCATTGATCACACCACCGCCCAGATAAAGCACCGGGCGTTTGGCAGCGTTAATCATCGCCGCTGCGTCACGAATGCTTTCTTCGCTAAAGGCGGGTGCGGCGGCTTTTTCTGCCACCGCGGGCTGTGCTTCAATCTCAAAAACCGCCGTTTGCACATCCTTAGGAATGTCTATCCACACCGGGCCTGGGCGGCCTGATTGCGCAATGCGGAAGGCATCGCTCATGACCTGCGGGAGTTCTTCGATATGTCTGACCAGATAGTTGTGTTTGGTGATGGGGATAGAGATGCCGTAGGTGTCGACTTCCTGGAAGGCGTCGGTGCCGATCATCGAGGCGGGAACCTGACCAGTGATGCAAATCAGCGGGATGGAGTCCAGCCGCGCATCGGCAATGGCGGTCACCAGGTTAGTCGCACCCGGTCCGCTACAGGCCATACAGACCGCCGGTTTACCGTCGGTGCGCGCCATTCCCTGAGCGATAAATCCCGCGCCCTGTTCATGGCGAGCCAGAATATGGCGGATTTGCGTACTTTGGCTTAAGGCATCGTAAACAGGCAGGATAGAACCGCCCGGAATGCCCGTCACAATCTTAATGCCCTGCTGTTCCAGGAAATGAACGATAAATTCTGCGCCGGTAAAGCGCTTACGCGTCGATGTTGTGCCCGAACTTGCCATGCTCCAGTCCTTTTCTTCTGGGCCGACTTTCCGGGAGGTGCTTAAACGAAAAACCCCGCCCGGTTTGCGCCGGCGGGGTTTTGGAATCGTGTGTTGTTCCAGTCCCTACGGCGCATTGCCGACGACCACCACCACACGCACGACGACCACTGCGGCGGATGGCGCAGTTGGTAGTAGTTTTGCGTTGAACATGGAAGTAGTCATTGGGGACCTTGTTGGTTTTGTGTTTAACAATATTTATACAAGCACAGCTTTACAGGGGAGACAATGGAAAATTTTTCAGCAAGGGAAAATTGAGGGGTTGATCACGTTTTGTACTGAATTGCAGATAACAAAAAACCCCGCCGGAGCGAGGTTTCGTCAGTCGCCTGCGGCTGGTAACCGCAAAGCACACTGTATTATGTCAACACTGAAAGTATACGTGTTCCGCGCAGAACGCGCAATTTCGGCACGAATTTTGACGTATTTAGTGCATAGTTGAGTATCGATCACAGTTTGCGTTTTGTCCAAATATTACTGTTTATTTATACAGTAAACTTCTATAATATCACTGTACGCAATGTGTTATGCGGGGGCCGCATCGTTACCCGGCGCACTAAGTCCTGGCTGAAACGGGTGGTGCCGTCAGCGCCTTAACCCCGCGTGAGCACACTGTGTTATGTCAACAAGCACAACGTTTCTCCTTGAGATACCGCGTGCACAACAGCTGGCAACAGGCAGCGGAAAGGTACGTCAGCTGGCAGTGCTCCTGAACCACAGGAGACGCGTATGAGCCTGGTGGATATCGCCATTCTTATCCTCAAACTCATTGTTGCAGCACTGCAACTGCTTGATGCTGTTCTGAAATACCTGAAGTAATTCAGATTCAAGTCGCACCAAAGGGGAGCGGGAAACCGCTCCCCTTTTATATTTAGCGTGCGGGTTGGTGTCGGATGCGATGCTGACGCATCTTATCCGCCCTACCATCTCTCCCGGCAACATTTATTGCCGCTTTTGTTTACATATTCTGCCGCTAAACAATTCCCCATTCCTGGCGTATATCTGGCTAACATTCATCAATGTGATAGATTCCTCTCCCGCATTTATGGGAATGCGTAGTGACTTATTCTAATTATTTTTATAAAAGCATCCGTGATAATGAAAAGGCAAAGAAACGTCAATTTGTTATTGATGTTGGTATTACTCGTGGCCGTCGGTCAGATGGCGCAAACCATTTATATTCCAGCTATTGCCGATATGGCGCGCGATCTCAACGTCCGTGAAGGGGCGGTGCAGAGCGTAATGGGCGCTTATCTGCTGACTTACGGTGTCTCACAGCTGTTTTATGGCCCGATTTCCGACCGCGTGGGCCGCCGACCGGTGATCCTCGTCGGAATGTCCATTTTTATGCTGGCAACGCTGGTCGCGGTCACGACCTCCAGTTTGACGGTGTTGATTGCCGCCAGCGCGATGCAGGGGATGGGCACCGGCGTTGGCGGCGTAATGGCGCGTACTTTGCCGCGAGATTTATATGAACGGACACAGTTGCGCCATGCTAACAGCCTGTTAAACATGGGGATTCTCGTCAGTCCGTTGCTCGCACCGCTAATCGGCGGTCTGCTGGATACGATGTGGAACTGGCGCGCCTGTTATCTCTTTTTGTTGGTTCTTTGTGCTGGTGTGACCTTCAGTATGGCCCGCTGGATGCCGGAAACGCGTCCGGTCGATGCACCGCGCACGCGCCTGCTTACCAGTTATAAAACGCTTTTCGGTAACAGCGGTTTTAACTGTTATTTGCTGATGCTGATTGGCGGTCTGGCCGGGATTGCCGCCTTTGAAGCCTGCTCCGGCGTGCTGATGGGCGCGGTGTTAGGGCTGAGCAGTATGACGGTCAGTATTTTGTTTATTCTGCCGATTCCGGCAGCGTTTTTTGGCGCATGGTTTGCCGGACGTCCCAATAAACGCTTCTCCACGTTAATGTGGCAGTCGGTTATCTGCTGCCTGCTGGCTGGCTTGCTGATGTGGATCCCCGACTGGTTTGGCGTGATGAATGTCTGGACGCTGCTCGTTCCCGCCGCGCTGTTCTTTTTCGGTGCCGGGATGCTGTTTCCGCTGGCGACCAGCGGCGCGATGGAGCCGTTCCCCTTCCTGGCGGGCACGGCTGGCGCGCTGGTCGGCGGTCTGCAAAACATTGGTTCCGGCGTGCTGGCGTCGCTCTCTGCGATGTTGCCGCAAACCGGTCAGGGTAGCCTGGGGTTATTGATGACCTTAATGGGATTGTTGATCGTGCTGTGCTGGCTGCCGCTGGCGACGCGGATGTCGCATCAGGGGCAGCCCGTTTAAGCGCACGTCACCGCAGCATCGTCATCAGCTCCATGGGAGAACGATGCTGCTTTATCAGATCACGCATCACCCGCATATGCGGTGCGGAGTAAGAATAAAACGCCTGATAGCCCGCACAAAGCACGCTGTCTGGCGTCTCCTGCCGAGCGTGCGGGCACAGGCGATGCCAGTCGCACGCCTGGCAGTCACGGCGCGGTTGCGGGTTTTCGCTGCCACACCATTTTTGTAAGGTGGCGTCAAAAAGCTCAATCGAGATACGACTGATATCTGCCCGCACCCAACACTCGAACAGGGCAATTAAAAATTTCCCCCACAGCTCTGCTGTCACCGAAGCGGCCGTCAGATCGCCCCGGTCATCAAATTCAAGATAGGGAATGAGCTGTACGGAGCGGATGCCCCGCTGTTTGAAATTGTGATAAAAATCGGCAGGTTGCAGAGCATCCTTGTACTCTACAACCAGTTTATGCCTGTCCTCTTCAGCATCAATGACCTGACTTCCTGTCATGCGACTCTCTCAATAAATACGATAAGTTGATGTATATGCGTTACAGCAAACAGTATTGCGAGAGATAACACCGCGAGGGAGATCAAAAATTTGTCACGGACTACGTGAAATTGGGAAAAATCGCTATTCGTGACATCCATTAAATTGCGATTACGGGTGTAGTGCCAGAGGATCAGCGCCACGATGGCGAGAATGCCAATCGAAATCCAGAATAACATGCCCGCCTGGTGCCAGTTGTGTTTGATAGCCAACGCCATCAACGCGCCGTAGCCCAGCATGGTACGAAACCACGCCAGTGATGTGCGCTCCGGCTGCAGTCCTGGGTCGGCAATGCGTCTGGCTTTGCGGCTATCCGGCATACAACACCAGTCCCATAACGATCACCGCCACGACCATCAATATTAAGCTAATGATTAATAAGCTGTTGGTGTAGGGCAGGTCCTCTTTCAGACGCATCGCTTTTTCATTGCGTAACCAGCGCAGGTAGCCATACATTGCTAACCCGCCGGAAAACAGACACAACAACAACGCCAGCAGTTCACGAATGACGGGCGTGGCGAAATCTGGCGCAAGTTGATCAAGCCCAACCCCCGCCGCCAGAAATCCTAGTGCGGTACGGATCCACGCCAGAAAAGTACGCTCATTAGCCAGCGAGAAGCGGTAATCGGGCGCTTCTCCAAGGCGGGAAATATTCATTGTTGCTCCTTTGCAATTTCACTAACGCTCTATCTTTAGCGGTTTTTTTTAAGAATTTCGTCCGCCCGTTTCCTGATATGCTTTTGCCATCCGCTACAAGGAGGTCAGATGGGTATCATAGCGCAAATTGACATCCTCCACGCCCTGAAGGACGTGGATCCCTGCTACGTTCAGGCTGTCGCCTGAATCATTTCGGTGGGTTCCTGCTTCAACGAGCGGCCTGACTGCACCATCTCTCCACAGGCAAGAACGGCGTGCCCCGCCGCTAAAATGTTACGAGCGCCATTTACATCGGCGTTCGCTGTATATCCACATACCTGGCATCTGAATTTACTTTGTGACAGGCGATTTTCTTTCGCTGTATGACCACAGCACACGCAACGCTGGCTTGTGTACGCTGGCGGAACAGCAAGCACCTGACCACCACGCCAGAGCTGCTTGTACGCAAGCTGGCGGCGTATTTCATACCAGCCCTGATCCAGTATCGAACGGTTTAAACCTGATTTTGCCCGGACATTGCGCCCCGGCAGGCTGACCGTACCCGCTGCTGACTTTGACATGTTGCTGACCTTCAAATCCTCAATGACTATCATTGCGTGGTTTTTGCTGACGGTCGTTGTGACTTTGTGAAGGTAGTCCCTGCGGATATTTGCGATACAGGAATGCAGTCGCTGTATTTTGCGTTTCTGCTTCTGCCAGTTGTTGCTGAATTTGACCTTGCGGCTTAACTGTCGCTGAAGTCTCGCCAGCGTCTTCTGGTTTTTCTGAAAACTGTTTACAGGCTCAAAGACTGTGCCATCTGACAGCGTGGCGAGTTTAGCCACGCCAGCATCCAGCCCGACCATTGATGCTGAAGGGTGAACCGGAGTTGATACTTCACTTTCTGTCTGAATACTGATGTACCACTTACCGCAGGACTGGCTGACAGTGACATTTTTCACAACACCCGTGACCTGACGGCTGTTCCGGTAGCGCATCCAGCCCAGTTTCGGCAGAAAAATACGGCTGTTTTCCTGATCGAGCTTAACGCCCTGCGGGTAGCGGAATGCATCATTCTGTCCCCGCTTTTTGAATCGGGGAAAAGCAGCCCGCTTCCGGAAGAAGTTTTTGTAAGCCCGCTCAAGGTCTTTCAGTGACTGTTGCAATGGCTGTGAGGGAGAATCTTTAAGCCATTGCGTTTCAGTGGCATTTTTCCACTCAACCAGCCAGGAAGCCATTTTCCCGTAAGGGATGTATTTATTACCGGCCTCATGATTCTCATTCTGACGTGCCAGAGCACGATTGAAAACGAAACGACATGCGCCTGCGAAGCGCCTCATTTCACACTCCTGTTGACCACCGGGTCTTAACTGGAATTTAAATGCCTGTAATCGTTTCACAGGCCAAATGATACTTTGGTCTATGAATAAAGAAACCGATATCCGACGGGGAAGCATTGTGTTTTCCTGATGCATGTTCACCTGGTCTTTGTCACCAGATACCGACGTCAGATTTTTGACCATGACGCGACAGAAAAACTACGCACTTACTTTTCAAATGTATGTGCTGATTTTGAAGCTGAACTGGTTGAAATGGATGGCGAACCAGATCACGTCCATTTGTTAATTAACTATCCTCCCAAACTGGCGATATCCAGTCTGGTAAACAGCCTCAAAGGCGTATCGGGTAGGTGACTGCGACGAGATCGACCAGATATTGCAGTCAGGTATTACTACAAAGGCGTTTTGTGGAGTCCTGGCTATTTTGCCAGTAGCTGCGGAGGTGCGCCAATATCCGTCATCCGCCAATACATTGAACAACAGCAAACACCTGGTTAGGTGGAAAACCACGCCTTATATCCCTGCCCTGAAGGACGGGGTTTTACGGCGCACCGGATAAGCCTGGAGATTATCTACACCAGCATGGACATCATTGTACTATGCCCCGTACATGCCCCATCACATCCTCAACATCAAAGTATTAGAGCCTTGCAAACCATTATGCGTCTCAGTTTGTCTCATCTATCTTACGCAAAAAAAATAGAACTAATATCAAGCGGCGCTATATTGCGTATTAAATAAAACCACCTCAATTACATTAATAAATCTAAACAAACATCATGCAAATAATTTCCATGGTTATTTCTAGGCTATTTAAATTAAATAAATAAATTATGAGTCAATCATAAATAACAACCTTTAATATAATTTAACTACCAAATTTATATTCGTTCACAAAATAGTCATACATTGTGTGCAATAGAAACAGTTCAGATAAAGATAGGGATCTACTTCACAATTTAAATGAGAAACTAAAACTTACATCTTGAAATAATCTCATTGATTGGATGAATATTTGTAGTGCAGTGACATCATTTTTAAATAATAGTTCAAATAAAAGGCTCACGATGAAAAAATTAACAGTGGCAATTTCTGCTGTAGCTGCATCTTAACGTATAAACTAGATTTAATAACAACGAACTAGATTTAATAACAACGAACTAGATTTAATAACAACGATATCCGTACCTATCCGGATATCTAATGTCATAAGCATCCCTTTAATTATCCCCTCAACCTCTTGTAACTTTCCCACTCTTGAACTCCACATAGTCCAAACGCCGGATGCAAAAAAATCACACGTGCATTTCTGAAATTGTGATGGAGGAAGATAGTATCAATTATATGTGCTTATAAACGTCCCCGATTAGCGCAGAAGTCACCGGATTGTTCAGGCTCCAATAGGTTGAGTATGCCGTATTTATTTTCCAAAATAAAAATCTATGCTGTTGCTCCTTCATAAAATACTTTTACTCTCTGGACGCTTTTCTTAGCTCTCTTGGTGTTATCTTAAAACGATTATGGAACCTTTCAGTAAAACGAGAAGGACACTTGTAACCATTTTCCCTGGCAATCTCGCTGATGGGTTTTACTGTCGTTTGTATAGCAGACAACGCATTATTTAACCTCACGTCGTCCAATATACTTTGAAAACTTACTCCCTCGCTTGCCAGACGGCGATGCAATGTGGAAACAGAAATGTAGAGATATCTCGCTACCTTGTTTGCTGTCCATTTTGTTCCAGGTTCGGATAGCATTAGGTTATAACAACGACTTATTAATGATTGTTTACTATCTGATAAAAGTAAACAATTAACATGATGTGCTCCTAATGAAAGTAGAACGCCCATTGCTAAGTGTTCCTGAATTTGCGTTGAGAAGCCTCGGGAAATAGATGTTTTTAGTTGCTCCCAACAATATATTAACTCGGGATTCTGAGGTAAGCAGAAACCTGTCGTGTTACGAATTTGATCGGTTATCGCATAAAGATTTTGGAACTTTTCAATTAGATCAATGGGATAATAAAGCATTTCTGCAAGATAAAGACCTGCTTCTGGGTAATTCGCAATATAAAATTCATATCCACAGGGAAATAATATTATCTGATTATTATCAACAGTTAGACTATGCGTCTCCCAATTGATAATTTTTTTTCCCTGACGGATACGACATAAAGCTGGCATAAGAGGCTTAACCCTGTGAATCTCATGATGTTTATGCATCCGTATTTCTTCAATCTTTAGGTTAGTCCTATCTTTTGCCAGCATACTCTTATCCTACTTTACCTCATAAACGGGTATTATCTCAGCGGTTGCAATTTTATTGGCATTAAGCATATAACCAACTAACGCTCCGCTGGAATTAGAATCCACAGGAATCTTATCAGTTTTTAGAGCCCATATTTTAAACTGGTAATGATGGGGTTTATCTCCTTTGGGAGGACATGCTCCACCAAATCCCGCATAGCCAAAATCATTTCGGCCTTGGACAGCACCAGTCGGAAGTTTTGTACCATCACGTCTTCCTGCATCAGCGGGCAAATATGTTACCGTTGCTGGAATATTAGCAACAGTCCAGTGCCACCATCCGCTGCCTGTAGGCGCATCTGGATCATACACAGTTACGGCAAAGCTTTTGGTGCCTTCTGGAGCACCAGACCAGGTTAATGAGGGCGATGTATTACCCCCCTCACACCCAAATCCAGAAAATACATGAGACGTTGTAAGTTGCTCTCCTGTTTTTATTTCATTACTAGTGACCTGAAATGCTGCGGCCTGCGCAGAAAATGTTATGAATGCCAATACACTTGAAACGATAAGTTTTTTCATAAAAACCTCTTTGTTGTGACCTATCGTTATTTTATTTGATGTGCATTGATCTCATTATGCAAAAAGGCGCAATGATCGCGCAAATGCAATCATAATTATAAAGTTGCCCCGAACATTAGCCATAATATGCACAAATCAGATTCCTGTTATCTCAAGGATGATTATTTTTTAATGCGGTGCGCTTCGTGACAACAAGTTAATGACTAACACACCGGCACAAATCAACATCATGCCTATGATGGCTGGCAGGTCCAGTCGTTGGCCAAAAAATCCCCAGGAAAGCAAACTAATCAGAACGATACCGACTCCTGACCAGATAGCATAAGCAATCCCTGTAGGTATATAAGCCAGTGTCTGAGCTAATAACCAAAATGATGCACAATAGCAAATAATTGTGCCAACAGAGGGCCATAACCGTGTAAACCCCTCTGAAAACTTCATTAAGGTTGTACCAATGACCTCTGCAAGTATTGCGCCACCAAGATAAATATAAGGGTTCATAGCATATTCTTTCCTGTTCATACTGGAGAGAATTGTACTACAGTTTGAACACAACTCACCGTTTTCATCCTGGTGTATGTGTATCCAGGGGGCTCTGGCGTGGCAAGAGATAAAGGCAGGAACAATAATGATCAGAAGGAACCCCAGGCTAACAAAAGAGTTCACTCTTCCTATGAGCAAAGCGAAGACAAAACATGTTATCGCGTTTACGGATCGTGGATGGCAGAAAACTTTCAGGATCAGGTATCCATTTTAAACCAGAAATTGAGTGAGTTTGCCCCATCCATGCCCCAAGCGGTGAGATTGGAAGTAATTAACAACAGGTTACAAAACCTACACCTGCATGCTCATCACTTCCTGATACGCCGCCACCAGCTTATTACGCACCTGAATCCCCATTTGCATAGAAACTGAGGCTTTTTGCATATCGGTCATCACATCGTTTAACGCCACGCCGGGTTCACCGAGGGTGAATTTTTCTGCCTGCGTGCGGGCAGCTGTTTGTGTATCGCTAATGCGATCGAGCGCGGCGTGCAGCTGCCCGGCAAAACTAATGGTCGGTTGCGGCAGTGAATCCTGTGCACGCGCACTCATCGCCGTAGCCTGTAACTGGCTGATAACCCCTTCAATCCCCTGTATCGCTGACATTTTCATCTCCCGGATAATTTCTGGTAGCAAAGCCTACCAGTAAGTCAATAAGACAAAGGCGCTAAATAGCAACAAAAAAACGGGTTTATTGGCGGATAGAAAAAAACGAAAGCACAAATAATGGCAGCGTCAATTTTTCGAGTTTGCTGACCCGGGAGTGAGTCTTGTTCCACTTTGCCAATAACGTCGTCCATAATCAGCCACGAGGTGCGCGATGAATGCGACTGCAGCCCAGACAAAATCTCTTGAGTGGCTTAATCGCCTGCGTGCGAATCCGAAAATTCCATTGATTGTTGCCGGTTCCGCGGCAGTGGCGGTCATGGTCGCACTGATCCTGTGGGCGAAAGCCCCCGACTACCGCACATTATTCAGCAATCTTTCCGATCAGGATGGTGGCGCAATTGTCAGCCAACTGACGCAAATGAATATTCCTTACCGCTTCAGCGAAGCCAGCGGCGCTATTGAAGTTCCGGCAGATAAAGTTCACGAACTGCGTCTGCGCCTGGCACAACAAGGTTTGCCCAAAGGCGGCGCGGTCGGTTTCGAACTACTCGATCAGGAAAAGTTTGGTATCAGCCAGTTCAGCGAACAGGTGAATTATCAGCGGGCGCTGGAAGGCGAGCTTTCTCGTACCATCGAAACTATCGGCCCGGTAAAAGGGGCGCGCGTACATCTGGCAATGCCGAAACCGTCTTTATTCGTCCGTGAACAAAAATCCCCTTCTGCATCGGTGACGGTAAATCTGTTACCCGGCCGCGCACTCGATGAAGGGCAAATTAGCGCCATTGTGCATCTGGTTTCCAGCGCCGTTGCTGGTCTGCCGCCGGGAAACGTCACGCTGGTGGATCAGGGCGGACATCTGTTAACCCAGTCCAATACCAGCGGGCGCGATCTTAATGATGCTCAGTTGAAATATGCCAGCGATGTCGAAGGCCGTATTCAGCGGCGTATTGAAGCAATCCTGTCGCCTATTGTTGGTAACGGTAATATTCACGCCCAGGTCACGGCGCAGCTGGACTTCGCCAGTAAAGAACAAACGGAAGAACAGTATCGCCCTAACGGTGATGAATCTCAGGCGGCGCTTCGTTCACGCCAGCTTAATGAGAGCGAGCAAAGCGGTTCCGGTTATCCGGGCGGCGTACCGGGGGCGTTGTCGAATCAACCGGCACCTGCGAATAACGCGCCAATCAGCACGCCTCCGGCAAATCAAAATAACCGCCAGCAGCAGGCGAGCACCACCAGCAATAGTGGGCCGCGTAGCACACAGCGGAATGAAACCAGTAACTACGAAGTCGATCGCACCATTCGTCATACCAAAATGAACGTGGGCGATGTGCAACGTCTGTCAGTCGCGGTAGTGGTGAATTACAAAACCTTGCCAGACGGTAAACCATTGCCTCTCAGCAACGAACAGATGAAGCAAATTGAAGATCTGACCCGCGAGGCGATGGGCTTTTCTGAAAAACGCGGTGACTCGCTCAATGTCGTTAACTCGCCGTTCAATAGCAGTGACGAAAGCGGCGGAGAACTGCCGTTCTGGCAACAGCAAGCGTTTATCGATCAGTTGCTGGCTGCCGGTCGCTGGTTGCTGGTACTGCTGGTGGCGTGGCTGCTGTGGCGGAAAGCGGTACGCCCGCAGTTAACACGTCGCGCTGAGGCGATGAAAGCTGTACAGCAACAGGCGCAGGCCCGTGAGGAAGTGGAAGATGCGGTGGAAGTCCGCCTGAGCAAAGACGAACAACTCCAACAACGACGCGCTAACCAACGTCTGGGGGCAGAAGTCATGAGCCAGCGTATCCGTGAAATGTCTGATAACGATCCGCGCGTGGTGGCGCTGGTCATTCGCCAGTGGATAAATAACGATCATGAGTAACCTGACAGGCACCGATAAAAGCGTCATCCTGCTGATGACCATTGGCGAAGACCGGGCGGCAGAGGTGTTCAAGCACCTCTCCCAGCGCGAAGTGCAAACCCTGAGCGCTGCAATGGCGAACGTCACGCAGATCTCCAACAAGCAGCTAACCGATGTGCTGGCGGAGTTTGAGCAAGAAGCTGAACAGTTTGCCGCACTGAATATCAACGCCAACGATTATCTGCGTTCGGTATTGGTCAAAGCTCTGGGTGAGGAACGTGCCGCCAGCCTGCTGGAAGATATTCTCGAAACTCGCGATACCGCCAGCGGTATTGAAACGCTCAACTTTATGGAGCCGCAGAGTGCCGCCGATCTGATTCGCGATGAGCATCCGCAAATTATCGCCACCATTCTGGTGCATCTGAAGCGCGCCCAGGCCGCCGATATTCTGGCGTTGTTCGATGAACGTCTGCGCCACGACGTGATGTTGCGTATCGCCACCTTTGGCGGCGTGCAGCCAGCCGCGCTGGCGGAACTGACCGAAGTACTGAATGGCTTGCTCGACGGTCAGAATCTCAAGCGCAGCAAAATGGGCGGCGTGAGAACGGCAGCCGAAATTATCAACCTGATGAAAACTCAGCAGGAAGAAGCCGTTATTACCGCCGTGCGCGAATTCGACGGCGAGCTGGCGCAAAAAATTATCGACGAGATGTTCCTGTTCGAAAATCTGGTGGATGTCGACGATCGCAGCATTCAGCGTCTGTTGCAGGAAGTGGATTCCGAATCGCTGTTGATCGCGCTGAAAGGGGCCGAGCAGCCACTGCGCGAGAAATTCCTGCGCAATATGTCGCAGCGTGCCGCCGATATTCTGCGCGACGATCTCGCCAACCGTGGTCCGGTGCGTCTGTCGCAGGTGGAAAACGAACAGAAAGCGATTCTGCTGATTGTGCGCCGCCTTGCCGAAACTGGCGAGATGGTAATTGGCAGCGGCGAGGATACCTATGTCTGATAATCTGCCGTGGAAAACCTGGACGCCGGACGATCTCGCGCCACCACAGGCAGAGTTTGTGCCCATGGTCGAGCCGGAAGAAACCATCATTGAAGAGGCCGAACCCAGCCTTGAGCAGCAACTGGCGCAACTGCAAATGCAGGCCCATGAGCAAGGTTATCAGGCGGGAATTGCCGAAGGTCGCCAGCAAGGTCATGAGCAGGGCTATCAGGAAGGACTGGCCCGGGGGCTGGAGCAAGGTCTGGCAGAGGCGAAGTCTCAACAAGCGCCAATTCATGCCCGGATGCAGCAACTGGTCAGCGAATTTCAAACTACCCTTGATGCGCTTGATAGTGTGATTGCTTCGCGCCTGATGCAGATGGCGCTGGAGGCGGCACGTCAGGTGATCGGTCAGACGCCAACAGTGGATAACTCGGCACTGATCAAACAGATCCAACAGTTGTTGCAGCAAGAACCGTTATTCAGCGGTAAACCACAGCTGCGCGTGCACCCGGATGATCTGCAACGTGTGGATGATATGCTCGGCGCAACCTTAAGTTTGCATGGCTGGCGCTTGCGGGGCGATCCCACACTCCATCCTGGCGGCTGTAAAGTCTCCGCCGATGAAGGCGATCTCGACGCCAGTGTCGCCACTCGCTGGCAAGAACTCTGCCGTCTGGCAGCACCAGGAGTGGTGTAATGACCACGCGCCTGACTCGCTGGCTAACCACGCTGGATAACTTTGAAGCCAAAATGGCGCAGTTGCCTGCGGTACGTCGCTATGGGCGATTAACCCGCGCTACCGGGCTGGTGCTGGAAGCCACCGGATTACAATTGCCGCTCGGCGCAACCTGTGTCATTGAACGCCAGAACGGCACTGAAACGCACGAAGTAGAAAGTGAAGTCGTTGGCTTTAACGGTCAACGGCTGTTTTTAATGCCGCTGGAGGAAGTCGAAGGTGTCCTGCCCGGCGCGCGTGTTTATGCCAAAAACATTTCGGCAGAAGGGCTGCAAAGCGGCAAGCAGTTACCGCTCGGTCCGGCGTTATTAGGTCGTGTTCTGGACGGCAGCGGTAAACCGCTCGATGGCCTCCCCTCCCCCGATACGACGGAAACCGGTGCGCTGATTACCCCGCCATTTAACCCGTTGCAACGTACACCGATTGAACATGTGCTGGACACCGGCGTGCGCCCAATCAATGCCCTGCTTACCGTTGGGCGTGGGCAGCGTATGGGACTGTTTGCCGGGTCTGGCGTTGGTAAAAGTGTGCTGCTGGGGATGATGGCCCGTTACACCCGCGCCGATGTCATTGTCGTGGGTTTGATTGGTGAACGTGGGCGCGAAGTAAAAGATTTTATTGAGAATATCCTCGGTGCCGAGGGACGTGCACGCTCCGTGGTGATTGCCGCTCCGGCGGATGTCTCTCCGCTTCTGCGAATGCAAGGTGCCGCCTATGCCACGCGAATTGCCGAAGATTTTCGCGATCGTGGTCAGCATGTGTTGCTGATTATGGACTCCCTCACCCGCTACGCGATGGCCCAGCGTGAAATTGCGCTGGCGATTGGCGACCCCCCTGCCACTAAAGGTTATCCACCGTCGGTGTTTGCCAAATTACCGGCACTGGTCGAGCGTGCCGGAAATGGAATTAGCGGCGGCGGCTCGATTACCGCGTTTTATACCGTGCTCACCGAAGGCGATGACCAGCAGGACCCCATTGCAGACTCCGCGCGGGCGATCCTCGACGGTCACATTGTGCTGTCTCGCCGACTGGCGGAAGCCGGGCACTATCCGGCTATCGATATTGAAGCGTCGATCAGCCGCGCAATGACGGCGTTGATCAGTGAGCAACATTACGCGCGAGTGCGCACCTTCAAACAGCTGTTGTCGAGTTTTCAGCGTAACCGCGATCTGGTTAGCGTCGGCGCGTATGCCAAAGGCAGCGATCCGATGCTCGACAAAGCCATCGCCCTGTGGCCGCAGCTGGAGGGCTATTTGCAACAAGGCATTTTTGAACGTGCGGACTGGGAAGCGTCTCTCCAGGGGCTGGAGCGTATTTTCCCGACAGTGTCATAACCCAGGAGATAACGGCAGATGGCAGAACATGGCGCGCTGGCGACCCTGAAAGATCTGGCAGAAAAAGAGGTAGAGGATGCCGCGCGCCTGCTGGGTGAAATGCGTCGCGGGTGTCAGCAGGCGGAAGAACAGCTCAAAATGCTGATCGATTATCAGAATGAATATCGCAATAACCTCAACAGCGATATGAGTGCCGGGATGACCAGCAACCGCTGGATCAACTATCAGCAGTTTATCCAGACGCTGGAAAAAGCCATTACTCAGCATCGCCAGCAACTTAATCAGTGGACGCAGAAAGTTGACATTGCCCTGAACAGCTGGCGAGAAAAGAAACAACGTTTGCAGGCCTGGCAGACACTGCAGGAACGGCAATCCACGGCGGCACTGCTTGCAGAAAACCGCCTCGATCAGAAAAAGATGGATGAGTTCGCCCAGCGCGCCGCCATGAGGAAACCTGAATGATTCGCTTAGCGCCCCTAATTACCGCCGACGTTGACACCACCACATTGCCTGGCGGCAAAGCCAGCGATGCTGCACAAGATTTTCTCGCGTTGTTGAGCGAAGCATTAGCAGGCGAGACAACTACCGACAAAGCGGCCCCCCAGTTGCTGGTGGCAACAGATAAGCCCACGACAAAAGGCGAGCCGCTGATCAGCGATATTCTTGCCGACGCGCAACAAGCGGATTTACTGATCCCCGTGGATGAAACACCGCCTGTCATCAACGACGAACAATCCACATCAACACCATTAACCACCGCTCAAACGATGACGTTGGCTGCGGTGGCTGGCAACAATACGGCAAAAGACGAAAAAGCGGATGATCTGAATGAAGACGTCACCGCAAGCCTGAGCGCCCTTTTTGCGATGTTGCCGGGTTTTGACAATACGCCCAAAGTGACTGATGTGCCGTCAACCGTGTTACCGGCAGAGAAACCAACGCTCTTCACAAAACTGACTTCTGCGCAACTCACAACAGCACAGCCTGATGATGCCCCCGGCACGCCAGCTCAGCCATTAACACCGCTGGTAGCAGAAGCCCAGAGTAAAGCGGAAGTCATCAGCACACCTTCACCGGTGACCGCTGCCGCCAGCCCGCTAATCACTCCACACCAGACACAGCCACTGCCCACCGTCGCCGCGCCTGTGTTGAGTGCACCGCTGGGTTCTCACGAATGGCAACAATCATTAAGCCAGCATATTTCGCTGTTCACCCGCCAGGGGCAACAAAGTGCAGAGTTGCGTCTGCACCCGCAGGATTTAGGTGAAGTGCAAATCTCCCTCAAAGTGGATGATAACCAGGCGCAAATCCAGATGGTTTCACCGCATCAACACGTACGCGCCGCCCTGGAAGCAGCGCTTCCGGTACTGCGAACGCAGCTGGCCGAAAGTGGCATTCAGTTAGGGCAAAGCAACATCAGTGGCGAAAGCTTTAGTGGTCAGCAGCAGGCCGCTTCCCAGCAACAGCAAAGCCAACGCACAGCAAACCATGAACCTCTGGCGGGGGAAGACGACGATACGCTTCCGGTTCCCGTCTCTTTACAAGTACGTGTAACAGGCAACAGCGGCGTTGATATTTTCGCCTAACGTCAGAGGTAGCACCGTAATCCGCGTCTTTTCCCCGCTTTGTTGCGCTCAAGACGCAGGATAATTAGCCGATAAGCAGTAGCGACACAGGAAGACCGCAACACATGACTGATTACGCGATAAGCAAGAAAAGCAAGCGATCGCTTTGGATCCCGATTCTGGTATTCATTACCCTCGCGGCCTGTGCCAGCGCAGGTTACAGCTACTGGCATTCGCATCAGGTTGCCGCTGACGACAAAGCGCAGCAACGCGTCGTGCCCTCCCCGGTCTTCTATGCGCTGGATACCTTTACGGTCAATCTGGGCGATGCAGATCGCGTACTTTATATCGGCATAACCCTGCGCCTGAAAGATGAAGCTACCCGCTCGCGGCTGAGTGAGTATTTGCCGGAAGTCCGTAGCCGTTTGCTGTTACTGTTTTCGCGTCAGGATGCTGCCGTACTGGCGACAGAAGAAGGCAAGAAAAACCTGATTGCCGAGATTAAAACCACGCTTTCCACCCCGCTTGTTGCCGGGCAACCGAAACAGGATGTCACCGACGTGCTGTATACCGCTTTTATTCTGCGATAACGACATGGGCGATAGTATTCTTTCTCAAGCTGAAATTGATGCGCTGTTGAATGGTGACAGCGAAGTCAAAGACGAACCGACAGCCAGTGTTAGCGGCGAAAGTGACATTCGTCCGTACGATTCGAATACCCAACGACGGGTTGTGCGCGAACGTTTGCAGGCGCTGGAAATCATTAATGAGCGCTTTGCCCGCCATTTTCGTATGGGGCTGTTCAACCTGCTGCGTCGTAGCCCGGATATAACCGTCGGGGCCATCCGCATTCAGCCGTACCATGAATTTGCCCGCAACCTGCCGGTGCCGACCAACCTGAACCTTATCCATCTGAAACCGCTGCGCGGCACAGGGCTGGTGGTGTTTTCACCGAGTCTGGTGTTTATCGCCGTGGATAACCTGTTTGGCGGCGATGGACGCTTCCCGACCAAAGTGGAAGGTCGCGAGTTTACCCATACCGAACAGCGCGTCATCAACCGCATGTTAAAGCTGGCGCTTGAAGGCTATAGCGACGCCTGGAAGGCGATTAATCCGCTGGAAGTTGAGTACGTGCGTTCGGAAATGCAGGTGAAATTTACCAATATCACCACCTCGCCGAACGACATTGTGGTTAACACGCCGTTCCATGTGGAGATTGGCAACCTGACCGGCGAATTTAATATCTGTCTGCCATTCAGCATGATCGAGCCGCTACGGGAATTGTTGGTTAACCCGCCGCTGGAAAACTCGCGTAATGAAGATCAGAACTGGCGCGATAACCTGGTGCGCCAGGTGCAGCATTCACAGCTGGAGCTGGTCGCCAACTTTGCCGATATCTCGCTACGCCTGTCGCAGATTTTAAAACTGAAACCCGGCGACGTCCTGCCGATAGAAAAACCCGATCGCATCATCGCCCATGTTGACGGCGTCCCGGTGCTGACCAGTCAGTACGGCACTCTCAACGGTCAGTATGCGTTACGGATAGAACATTTGATTAACCCGATTTTAAATTCTCTGAACGAGGAACAGCCCAAATGAGTGACATGAATAATCCGGCCGATGACAACAACGGCGCAATGGACGATCTGTGGGCTGAAGCGTTGAGCGAACAAAAATCAACCAGCAGCAAAAGCGCTGCCGACGCGGTGTTCCAGCAATTTGGCGGTGGTGATGTCAGCGGAACGTTGCAGGATATCGACCTGATAATGGATATTCCGGTCAAGCTGACCGTCGAGCTGGGCCGTACGCGGATGACCATCAAAGAGCTGTTGCGTCTGACGCAAGGGTCCGTCGTGGCGCTGGACGGTCTGGCGGGCGAACCACTGGATATTCTGATCAACGGTTATTTAATCGCCCAGGGCGAAGTGGTGGTCGTTGCCGATAAATATGGCGTGCGGATCACCGATATCATTACTCCGTCTGAGCGAATGCGTCGCCTGAGCCGTTAGTGATGAATAACCACGCTACTGTGCAATCTTCCACGCCGGTTTCTGCTGCGCCACTGCTGCAGGTCAGCGGCGCACTCATCGCCATTATTGCCCTGATCCTCGCTGCTGCCTGGCTGGTAAAACGGTTGGGATTTGCCCCGAAACGCACTGGCGTTAACGGTCTGAAAATTAGCGCCAGTGCTTCGCTGGGCGCGCGTGAACGGGTTGTGGTGGTCGATGTGGAAGATGCACGGCTGGTGCTCGGCGTTACCGCAGGGCAAATCAATCTGCTGCATAAACTTCCCCCTTCAGCACCAACAGAAGAGATACCGCAGACCGATTTTCAGTCGGTCATGAAAAATTTGCTTAAGCGTAGTGGGAGATCCTGATGCGTCGTTTGTTGTCTATCGCACCTGTCCTTCTCTGGCTGGTTACGCCCCTCGCCTTCGCGCAACTGCCGGGTATCACCAGCCAGCCGCTGCCTGGCGGTGGACAAAGCTGGTCGCTCCCGGTGCAGACGCTGGTGTTCATCACCTCGTTGACGTTTATTCCGGCAATTTTACTGATGATGACCAGTTTCACCCGCATCATCATTGTTTTTGGTTTATTGCGTAACGCGCTGGGAACGCCCTCCGCGCCACCTAACCAGGTATTGCTGGGGCTGGCACTATTTTTGACCTTTTTTATTATGTCACCGGTGATCGACAAAATTTATGTCGATGCGTACCAGCCATTCAGCGAAGAGAAAATATCAATGCAGGAGGCGCTGGAAAAAGGGGCGCAGCCGCTACGTGAGTTTATGCTGCGTCAGACCCGTGAGGCAGATTTAGGGTTGTTTGCCAGACTAGCGAATACCGGCCCGTTGCAGGGACCTGAAGCCGTGCCGATGCGCATTTTGCTCCCGGCCTACGTGACCAGCGAGTTGAAAACCGCATTTCAGATAGGCTTCACGATTTTCATCCCTTTTTTGATTATCGACCTGGTGATAGCCAGCGTGTTGATGGCATTAGGGATGATGATGGTTCCCCCCGCCACCATTGCTCTGCCCTTTAAACTGATGCTGTTTGTACTGGTGGATGGCTGGCAATTGCTGGTCGGTTCGCTGGCGCAGAGCTTTTACAGCTAGAGAGGCAAAATGACACCTGAATCGGTCATGATGATGGGGACTGAAGCGATGAAAGTCGCGCTGGCACTGGCTGCCCCGCTATTGTTGGTAGCGTTGGTCACGGGCCTTATCATCAGTATTTTGCAGGCCGCCACCCAGATTAACGAAATGACGCTGTCGTTTATTCCGAAAATCATCGCCGTATTTATTGCCATTATTATTGCCGGACCGTGGATGCTCAATCTGTTGCTGGATTACGTCCGCACCTTGTTCACTAACCTGCCGTATATCATCGGGTAGCCGTACTATGTTGCAGGTGACAAGCGATCAATGGCTTTCCTGGCTAAGTCTGTACTTCTGGCCGTTACTGCGCGTGCTGGCGCTCATTTCTACCGCGCCAATTCTGAGCGAACGCAGCGTGCCGAAGCGGGTAAAACTGAGTCTGGCAATGATGATCACGTTCGCTATTGCCCCATCATTACCTGCCAACGATGTTCCTGTTTTTTCGTTCTTTGCTCTGTGGCTGGCCGTGCAGCAGATCCTGATCGGCATTGCGCTTGGTTTCACCATGCAATTTGCCTTTGCCGCTGTGCGAACCGCTGGCGAAATTATCGGTCTGCAAATGGGGCTGTCATTTGCGACGTTTGTCGATCCGGCCAGCCATCTCAACATGCCCGTTCTAGCGCGTATCATGGATATGCTGGCGTTACTGCTGTTCCTGACATTTAACGGTCATTTATGGTTGATTTCACTGCTGGTCGATACCTTTCACACCCTGCCGATTGGTGGCGAACCGTTGAACAGCAATGCGTTTCTGGCACTCACCAAAGCAGGGAGTTTGATTTTCCTTAACGGGCTGATGCTGTCGTTACCGCTCATTACTCTGCTGCTGACCCTGAATCTGGCATTAGGTTTACTGAATCGTATGGCCCCGCAATTATCCATTTTTGTTATTGGATTTCCATTAACTCTGACTGTCGGTATCTCTTTAATGGCGGCATTAATGCCGTTAATTGCGCCTTTTTGCGAACATTTATTCAGTGAGATGTTTAATTTGCTGGCTGATATTATTAGTGAATTGCCATTAATATAATTCCGTAACGTTTATCATGTTATCCTAAGGATTATCCGAAAAATAATACCTACGAACATCTTCCAGGATACTCCTGCGGCGAAATATTTGTTTTAAGCTCACTCACATATCGCAACATTTACTTTACTTTAAGACAATTCTAGGCAAATTATACAACACTTTACGGGATAGTAAGTCCGCCTGAAAAATCGCGAGAGTGGCGCATTAGGTGACCCATGTTGTTCCGTTTAGTCATGATGAAATATTCAGGTAAGGGGAATTATCGTTACGCATTGAGTGAGGGTATGCCATGTCAACGATTATTATGGATTTATGTAGTTACACCCGACTAGGTTTAACCGGGTATCTGTTGAGTAGAGGGGTTAAAAAAAGAGAAATCAACGACATTGAAACCGTTGATGACCTTGCCATAGCTTGTGATTCACAGCGCCCTTCAGTGGTGTTTATTAATGAGGACTGTTTCATCCATGATGCTTCTAACAGTCAGCACATCAAGCACATCATTAATCAACATCCCAATACGTTATTTATCGTTTTTATGGCAATTGCCAATGTTCATTTTGATGAATATCTATTGGTCAGAAAAAATTTATTGATAAGTTCTAAATCGATTAAACCGGAATCTCTCGACGATATCCTTGGCGATATTCTGAAAAAAGAGACAACGATAACCTCTTTTTTAAATATGCCGACGTTATCATTGAGCCGAACCGAATCGAGTATGTTGCGAATGTGGATGGCAGGTCAGGGAACCATTCAAATCTCTGACCAAATGAATATCAAAGCCAAGACCGTTTCATCGCATAAAGGTAATATTAAACGTAAGATCAAAACGCATAATAAACAGGTTATCTACCATGTCGTCCGACTGACGGATAATGTGACTAATGGTATTTTTGTCAACATGCGCTAACACATTCTGACTGGTGGTTTCCCACCAGTCAGGCTGAATAAGATTACTCTGCTTTCTCCACAAAGATACCGTCCTGATGCCCTGCTTCATTAAAGAACCAGATGCCGAGCGGGTAGTCTTCCAGCGAAACCAGGTACATTGTGCCTTCACTAAACTCCTCAACTGCCAGTACCACGCCAGGACGACGCGGACCGCCATCCGTTTTGACTGTTACCCGATCATTCACCTTCATCGTTTTCCTCCTGTGGCTTTGTGCCAGTGTAGAACAATTTCGTTTTTCTGGCAGCGCCAGGCGCGCGCGAGTGCTGATTTTCTCGACGGTCTATACTTAAGAGATGCCAGGCGGACTTAACGACTGGCGGCAACAACAGAGTAACGGTTGCGAGGAAAGATGATGAAAACCGCAAAAGAGTACAGCGATACCTCAAAACGTGAGGTCAGCGTCGATGTCGATGCCCTGCTGGCGGCGATCAATGAAATTAGCGAAAGCGAAGTTCATCGCAGCCAGAACGATTCTGAACACGTTAGCGTCGATGGACGTGAATATCATACATGGCGTGAATTGGCGGATGCCTTCGAACTGGATATTCATGACTTCAGCGTCTCTGAAGTGAATCGTTGAATGCACAATAAAAAAATCCCGACCCTGAGGGGGTCGGGATGAAACTTGCTTAAGCAAGAAGCACTTAAAAAATTCGTTACACCAGGAAATCTGATGTGTTCATCACCTTATCCGCAATTTTTTCGCTGACAAGAAAATATTCGCTATATGAATGATTAACGCTACTTATGAATAGAAATGTGACGCACGTCACCCCTTGGTGGCTCTGGCGTCAGCGGGATCGCTCCCGAAAAAATCATCTTTGATAATTTGTGCTGTTTTGAGAATCATCCTGGTAAGGGGAGAACTGCGCGACCATGTTTTCAATTCAACAACCACTACTGGTTTTTAGCGATCTTGATGGCACCCTGCTGGACAGTCATAGTTATGACTGGCAACCAGCTGCCCCCTGGCTCAGCCGTTTACGCGAAGCGAATGTTCCCGTCATTCTCTGTAGCAGTAAAACTTCAGCGGAAATGCTGTACTTGCAAAAAACGTTGGGGCTACAAGGGTTACCGCTGATTGCCGAAAATGGCGCAGTGATCCAGCTTGCTGAACAATGGCAGGATATAGACGGTTTTCCACGCATCATCTCAGGTATTAGCCATGGCGAAATCAGCCAGGTTTTAAATACGCTACGCGAGAAAGAACATTTTAAATTCACAACTTTTGATGATGTCGACGATGCAACCATCGCCGAATGGACGGGATTAAGCCGTAGCCAGGCGGCGCTGACGCAGCTGCATGAGGCGTCGGTAACGCTAATCTGGCGCGACAGTGACGAGCGTATGGCACAATTTACCGCTCGTCTGAACGAACTGGGCTTACAGTTTATGCAGGGTGCGCGCTTCTGGCACGTCCTGGATGCCTCTGCCGGAAAAGATCAGGCTGCCAACTGGATTATCGCGACCTATCAACAATTGTCAGGCAAACGCCCAACCACACTTGGCCTGGGCGATGGGCCAAACGATGCGCCCTTACTGGAGGTAATGGATTACGCGGTGATTGTGAAAGGGCTAAACCGTGAAGGGGGGCATCTGCATGATGAGGATCCGGCCCACGTCTGGCGAACGCAGCGTGAAGGACCGGAAGGATGGCGTGAAGGGCTGGACCATTTTTTCTCCGCCCGTTAAGCGTTATCGCTCGCGAATACCCGATTACGCCCAGCCTGTTTAGCGAGATAAAGCCGACGGTCGGCCAGTGACTGGAGTTGTTCAAAATCATAATCACCGGTTTCCTCGCTGCTACTTACCCCCAACGAGGCACTGATGCGTATCGTCGTACTCTTGGCAATCAACATCTCTTTTTCATTTAACTTCAGGCGAATACGTTCTGCGACTTCCGCAGCCTCCGTCAGACTCGCGCCTGGCAGAATCACACAAAACTCCTCACCACCGACCCGCCCGGCAACGTCCTGCGCACGCAAGGAACTGCTAATTAATCCGGCAGCATGAGAAAGAACACGGTCGCCCGCCTGATGACCAAAGCGGTCATTAATCGCTTTAAAATGGTCAAGATCGACCTGAATGACAGAAAAAGGATGTTGGTGCGTCTGACACAATTTAGCGAGCGGACGGGCTTTTTCGAACAGTGCGCCACGATTATATAAACGGGTTAAGGTGTCGTGCCACGCCTGCCACTGCAACGAGCTTTGCAGAACATACATGTTGCTGACCATCCGGCGAATCACATACCAGGAGATGAGTAACATGGTGGTAAAGAGCGCCCACAGCAGGGTTAATGCAATGCTGATACTGCCGAAATCGCCGCGCACGCCTTCGCTTAACGTATGGACGCGCACCAGCACACCGTCGAAATGGTTCAGACGTTCCCAGCTAACATAGCGACTGTCCATACGAATGCCGCCCCGCGTGTCATGTTCCATTGCCTGCGCCAGCAAGGCCAGTTCACGAGGGTCAAAAATATTCCCTGTTGGATGGTCAGGATTGGAAGAGGTCAAAAATCTCAGCTTACTGTCATAGAGCTGATACTCACCATCGAGGTTTTTATCGATGGCGTTTCTTAAAAATTGCTGCATGGTACGCACGGGAATACTCATCCCCAGCACGCCATACCAGTAGTTATTACTGTCTACCGGAACACTGACGGTAACCTGCGGTTCAGTATTGCTGGCGTGTTCCGGTTGCGAAGTGAACCAGCGTACCGCGCGGTGACGATTTTCTCGTTGCGAATGGCCGATAAACCAGGGTTGGGTGACATAGCCGTAATAACGCGTTGGTACATTGCGCGTAAACAAGGTCGGCTGCGTCGAAACGTAAAATCCGGCACGCGAGACATACATCGCCTGTTCAACCATCGACGAGGTGTTGTGCGCCAGTCGCAGCAAGTAACCAACTTCCAGTGCAGCGGTAATTTCATTGTCGAGGCTTTCATTTTCGCGAGACAGGAGATTCCCCTCGCTGACTAATGCATCCGATACGCCATTGACTGACAGGGTGCGTCGTCGGTTGAGTTCGATTTGCCAGGCGTGCTCGTCGCGATGCTGTTCGAACTCGGTTACAGCATCACGCAGAGAGGTGAAATCCAGTGGCGCTACGAGAGCTTCGCGCATGCCATTACGCAAAAAGATCAGTTTGTCGACGTTATACTGCAAATGCTTATCGAGCGCGTTGGCTACGTTTTCCAGATGATTACGCTGGCTGGAGATATAGGCATCTTCCAGCACTACCACTTCACGCCAGGTCAGCAAGGTGGAAAAAAGCAATACCACGATAAAGCAGAGATTAACGACATGACCAGGCCCCAGGCGGCGTGCGAGTTTTTTCAACCAGCTCTGGTTTTCCATTTTTGTCTCGTGCTGCACCCTGACGACTCCCAACCTGCTTTTTTATGATTCTGGCATAACCTGGCGATAGCGTACCGCAAAACAGCGATAATTTTATAATGGTGGCATGATAAGACGCGACTATCATTCATTGCAGGCATTGGCACACCAGGCCGGATGTGATCCGGCCTGGTGTTAATGATACCCTTTCAAACTTCTTCCGCAGAACGACTCCCCTCCCCCGGAACAAGCTCGGTTTCATGAAAAGCTTCCCGCTTGACCCCGTAACCGTCATACCAACGACACTCAACCATACCGCTGGAGTATCCAGTGACAATCATCCGCGGGCCGCCCTCTTTAACCGTAACTTCCTCACTAACCATAAAGCTCATACTCGCCTCCTTTTTTCGAGTGAAACTTGTTCACCTTAGTTGAAGATGGCGAATTTTGCATAATAGCCTGTGCGAGTATTAATGTGCCTGACCGCGTATTTTCGCTACGGCTTTCACTCCCAGCACCACGATGCCGCCGATGATAAATCCAAGAATCAGATTTAAAACAGTCGGTAATATCATCGCCACCACTGCACTTTGCTGCCCGGCGAAATGTTCAATGGCGTGATGCAGCGGCGCAATACCATGTACCACAATCCCGCCGCCGACGAGGAACATCGCCAGCGTGCCGACAATCGATAATGCTTTCATCAACCAGGGCGCAATGATCAATAACCCTTTACCTAATGCCTGCATCAGCGCGCTGGATTTTTCCGCCAGCCAATACCCCAGGTCATCAATCTTAACGATAACCCCTACCAGACCGTAGACGCCCACGGTCACTACCAGCGCGATGCCTGAAAGCACCAGCACCTGATTAAGCAACGGCGCTTCGGCCACAATCCCCAGCGTGATGGCGACGATTTCCGCAGACAATATAAAATCGGTACGAATCGCCCCTTTTATTTTGTCCTTTTCAAACTTCAGCGGATCCTGCGCCGCCAGCTTCTCCAGACGCTGCTGGCTCTGCGCCGGATCTTCTTTATGTTTACGCGCCTCCAGCATATGCAGCACTTTCTCTACTCCTTCAAAGCAGAGAAACGCGCCACCAATCATCAACAGAGGCGTAATCGCCCACGGGATAAACGCACTGATGATCAGCGCCAGCGGCACCAGAATCACTTTATTAATCAGCGATCCTTTCGCCACGCCCCAGACCACGGGAAGTTCCCGGTTGGCCCGCACGCCTGAAACTTGTTGCGCATTGAGCGATAAGTCATCCCCTAATACACCGGCGGTTTTCTTCGCCGCCAGTTTGCCCATCACGGAGATATCGTCCAGCAGTGTGGCGATATCATCGAGCAACGTCAGTAAACTACTCCCGGCCAAAAGCATTCCCTCTCATTTTTATTGTTGAAGGGTGTAAGTATGAAGCAAAAACGGCAGCTCTGATACTTGCTTCACAGGTCAACATTTTTTTAACAATCAAGTGCAATTATATCTCTCGCCAGCAGAATGATTTTCACGTTTACTATGACCCACCTTTTTATTTCCACCGTGAGGGATTATGCGTTTCCGCCAGTTGTTACCGCTTTTTGGCGCGCTGTTTGCGTTGTATATCATTTGGGGCTCAACCTATTTTGTCATTCGGATTGGCGTGGAAAGCTGGCCTCCGTTAATGATGGCAGGCGTGCGATTCCTGGCAGCCGGTATTTTATTGCTGGCATTTTTGCTACTGCGCGGACACAAACTCCCCCCGCTACGTCCGCTGCTTAATGCCGCGCTGATTGGCCTATTATTGCTGGCTGTCGGTAATGGCATGGTGACGGTTGCCGAACATCAAAATGTTCCTTCCGGCATCGCCGCCGTAGTGGTTGCAACCGTGCCCCTCTTTACCCTGTGCTTCAGCCGCCTGTTTGGCATTAAAACGCGCAAACTGGAATGGGTGGGTATTGCCATTGGGCTTGCCGGAATCATCATGCTCAATAGCGGTGGAAATTTAAGCGGCAATCCGTGGGGCGCGATTCTGATTTTAATCGGCTCGATTAGCTGGGCGTTTGGCTCGGTTTATGGCTCGCGCATTACCTTACCTGTAGGGATGATGGCGGGTGCGATTGAGATGCTGGCGGCAGGCGTGGTGTTAATGATCGCGTCGATGATTGCAGGTGAAAAACTGACGGCGCTCCCTTCCCTTTCAGGCTTCCTTGCGGTCGGCTATCTGGCGCTGTTTGGTTCGATTATCGCCATCAACGCTTATATGTATTTAATCCGTAATGTCAGTCCGGCTCTCGCCACCAGCTACGCCTACGTTAACCCGGTGGTCGCGGTCTTGCTGGGTACGGGACTGGGCGGAGAGACGCTGTCGAAGATTGAATGGCTGGCGCTCGGCGTAATTGTCTTCGCGGTGGTACTGGTCACGTTGGGAAAATATCTCTTCCCGGCAAAACCCGTAGTTGCGCCAGTTATTCAGGACGCATCAAGCGAGTAAATGAATCCCCTGCGTGTCGATCTGCGCGCTGGCACCTTCGCCGCAGATCCACTCTTCCAGACGCTCGGTAAGCGCTTCATCCGTCAGCTTCTCGCGCCCACGTAATGCACACTCCCAGACAATCAGTACGCGCCAGCCGAGTTCCTGCAAACGACTGATATCGCGGCGATCGCGTTCAACATTTTTACCTATCTTCTCCAGCCAGAACTCGGTTCGAGTCGCAGGCACTTTAAACAGATAGCAGTGATGATGATGCCAGAAGCAGCCATGGGTAAATATCACGCAGCGATATTCATCAACGACAAAATCCGGGCTTCCGGGCAGACTGGCGTCCTGAACGCGAAACGCCAGGCCCTGCCCGGTTAACAGACTGGCGAGGCGCTTCTCAATCGCCGTATCACGCGTGGCAATCGCGCGCATATTTTTGCTGCGAGTGGCCTTATCGTGAACGTCGGCCATGTTGTGCCTCTTGCTGACGCAACGCCACCGCCTGTTTGATTTTTGGCTCAAGCAGTTTTGCCACCGCGGCAAAGACCGGCACGACCACCGAGTTACCGAACTGGCGATAGGCCTGAGTGTCCGAAACCGGAATGCGGAATTTCGCTTCTCCCGGCGCTTCAAAACCCATTAAGCGCGCGCATTCCCGAGGCGTTAACCGACGTGGACGATGTTGCTGATTCAGCGGATCGTCAAAATCTTTCTCACCCGTGGCCATATCCCAGCCGCGATCGATTAAAATTTCCGCGCCATCTTTGTAATAACGCGCAGACAGCGTACGCGTGACGCTTTGCGGATTGTTCGGATAAACCATTCCATAACCGAAGCCGTTACCGCGCGCCTGATGTTTTTTCGCATATCGATAGAGGTACTTCCACAGCACCGGCGTCAGGATATATTTCGCCTCGACCATCGGGTCCAACAGCTGCGCCAGCGTCACTCGCTGTGCAGGGAAACATTCGCTGATATCACGCAGAGTAAAATCGGCTTTCAGATTAAGATCGCGACGAAAACCCACCAGCACGATGCGTTCACGGTGCTGCGGCAGAAAATGTTTACCATCGATGATTTTCGGATCGTCCGGCCCGTTATCTTCTGCATCAGCCACGTCATAGCCCAGTTCGTCCAGCGTCTGCATGATGATGCGGAACGTTTTACCCTGGTCATGACTTTTCAGGTTTTTGACGTTTTCGAGCACAAACATCGCCGGACGACGCGCGTCGATAATGCGTACCACATCAAAAAACAGCGTGCCCTGGGTATCGCAGGCAAAACCGTGCGCCCGCCCGAGCGAGTTCTTTTTCGATACGCCAGCCAGCGAAAATGGCTGACAAGGGAAACCGGCCAGTAAAACATCGTGTTCAGGAATGTGTTGACGAATATGTTCCGCCGCCGCCTCATCACTCACGCCTTCTTTATGGCTGAGGGTGATATCGCGGATATCTTCATTAAAATGATGCGTCGCCGGATCGCAATAATGGTTGGCTTTATAAGTGCGTACCGCATGTTTGTTCCATTCGCTGGTAAACACGCATTGTCCGCCAATCGATTCAAAACCGCGACGGATGCCGCCAATTCCGGCAAATAGATCGATAAAGCGAAACGCATAATGCGGATGATGTGCCGGTGGTTTGGGTAACAACGTTTGCAGATAGGCGAACTCTTTCTCACTTAAACGGTGCCATGCCGAGTCATTCGCCAGCGCACGTTTTAAAATTGCCGCGCTCCAGTGATTCTCACCCACACCATTAAGCTGCGCCACCAGCGTTTTAACATCATAAATTTGCAGCAGTTTCTCCAGCATTGCCTGTGCGGCATTCCCGGTGCTGTATGAATCGGTTACTGATATATTTTCCTGCATAGATTTAACCGGCCATCTGAGATGGCCGACAGGTTAACATAATTACAGCCATTTAGGGCCAAGCGCTTATCCCGCGGGTGAAAACGCATCTATCACCTTGTGATCGACACCTTCATTCTCCCCCGCCAGTTCGGCACTGAGCTTCGCCATAAACTCGACTAAAAAATGCGCGTTGTGCTGCGCCAGCTGCTTGCCTCTTGCGGTTTGCATGGTTTGCGGTAGCTTCAGCAACTTAGTCTGGAAATGATCCAGCGCGTAGCGTTTATCATCAAGCGGGCGATGCTGTGCGAACGGATCTTCACCATCAAACAGCGCCACGCCCAATGCCCCTGAAACGGCAAACACGCGCGCCAGGCCAATCGCCCCCAGGGCTTCCAGCCGATCCGCATCCTGGACGATTTTAGCTTCCGTTGTTAAGGGGGCGATTTGCGCGCTGAAACTGTGAGCGGCAATGGCATGACAAACGGCCTCGATTTTCTCCGCCGGAAATTGCTCGAACTCTTCACGGAGCAGGCGACGCGTCTCTTCTGCCGCCAGGATTGAAGAACGCTGCCTTTGCGGATGATTTTTCGCCAGGCTCACAATATCGTGAAAATAACAGGCGGTTAAAATCACCAGCATATCGACATCGTCATCTGCCGCCAGCTTCTGTGCCGTAGCCCAGACGCGGCGAAAATGACACACGTCATGGGCCGCGTCCTGGTGCTGATGATGGTTTTTCAACCAGTTTTCGAACTGTGCCTGCCAGTGTTGTAAGTCCATACGCGCTCCGTTGCCAAAGAGTCGCCACCTTAGCAGTTTTTATTCATAGCGTCTGCTACGTGCGGGACGAGGTCGGGTGTACCAGGCAATGCTGCCTAACAATGCCCCGACCAGAGCCATAAATAAAAATCCGACCAGTGCCCCTAACCACTTTCCCGCGGTAGAGCCTAAATCGCTTTCAAATCCCGACACGGGGGCATCGGGGATCCGGCTCATCACCCAGATGTAACGCGCCATTGCCCAGACGAAATAGCCACACCATGTATAGAAAGCCCACAAAGCCGGTTTGCCGCCAGGGCTGCGAGAGAGTCTCTCTTCCATCTTTGTCGAACCGTATTCCATTTTGAGATAACCCGGAAAATTCAGACTTAGTACTATTATGTGATAAAAGTCACATTTTTCCACATTGGATGAGCCAGTCAAGACTCAATCATTTTTTGAACAAATAGATAAATTTTGCGCAACGGCAGTGAATACAGGAAAAATCGTTTTGAGCGATTTTATTTATCTTTGATATCGGCTTTATTAATTCATTTAATCAATATATTAGCACTGATTACAATTATACCTTTTTATTATTCTGTGTCATGATGCTTCCGTTATTAGCCTTTTATCGTCTTGTTTATATTTTTTGGGCCGGCATGATGCCGGCTTTTTTTTATGCCTTCATTAATGTGCGCCTGATCACACCAGCCGTTTGGCGCAACAATCATTGATACCCCCTATGTTTCCGCTCAACTCATAACATATTGATATACATTTATAATTTCATGAATATTTATATTTAGAATTCATAATTCTGAATTATATTAAATAGATTAGAAACATTTTGAAATCTTTTAAATACATTTGTTACATGTAATCCTTAAAATAAAATGAACTTCATAGAATAGTATCCAAATGTGCTTTTTTTTGGATAACGGCACTTATTGATATATTCATGAAGATTATAATCACAAGGGAATACATAATGAAAAGAAAAGTTCTGGCAATGCTGGTCCCGGCGTTATTAGTTGCTGGCGCAGCAAATGCGGCTGAAATTTACAATAAAGATGGCAATAAAGTTGATTTCTACGGCAAGATGGTTGGCGAACGCATCTGGTCAAATACTGATGATAATAACAGCGAAAACGAAGATACCTCCTATGCTCGTTTCGGTGTTAAAGGTGAAACCCAAATCACCAGCGAACTGACTGGTTTTGGTCAGTTTGAATACAACCTCGACGCCAGCAAGCCCGAAGGCTCTAATCAGGAAAAAACCCGTTTAACCTTCGCAGGTTTGAAATATAACGAGTTAGGATCTTTCGACTATGGTCGTAACTACGGTGTTGCTTATGATGCCGCAGCTTATACCGATATGTTAGTTGAATGGGGTGGTGATTCCTGGGCTTCCGCTGACAACTTCATGAACGGTCGTACCAACGGTGTTGCAACCTACCGTAACTCTGATTTCTTTGGTCTGGTTGATGGTCTGAATTTTGCTGTGCAATATCAAGGTAAGAACAGCAATCGTGGCGTTACTAAACAAAACGGTGATGGCTATGCGTTGTCTGTAGACTACAACATCGAAGGTTTTGGTTTTGTAGGTGCATATAGCAAATCTGATCGTACTAATGAACAAGCTGGTGACGGCTACGGTGATAACGCTGAAGTGTGGTCATTAGCAGCCAAGTATGATGCAAATAATATCTATGCAGCAATGATGTACGGTGAAACCCGCAACATGACCGTTTTGGCTAATGATCATTTTGCAAATAAAACCCAAAACTTTGAAGCTGTTGTACAGTATCAGTTCGACTTCGGTTTACGTCCGTCTTTAGGCTACGTATATTCCAAAGGCAAAGATCTTTATGCTCGTGATGGACATAAAGGTGTTGATGCTGACCGCGTAAATTATATCGAAGTTGGTACCTGGTACTACTTCAATAAGAACATGAACGTCTACACAGCATACAAATTTAACCTGCTGGATAAAGACGATGCAGCGATTACCGATGCCGCAACTGATGACCAGTTTGCAGTTGGTATCGTCTACCAGTTCTAATCAGCCAACGCGCCGCGGCGTGTTACTGTAAAACATAACACTAGCCTGAGTTCGTCCCTCATCGAACTCAGGCTTTTTTATTGGCATTTCATCTCCATCTGCGGCACACGCAATTGCCAAAGCATATCGATACAGCACCTTACCCTGCCCCTCCTGCCACAATAACATCTACCAGCGACTCTTCCAGCCAACACCCCAAATGCACATTCTGATGAATTACCCCGTAACAAACACGCTTCCCAAATAGAAATCTTTGCAAAAATAGTGCATGAAATAAGCTTTTTCTCTACCAATCCGCGATATAAATATTCATCAGCACCACAATATTCCACATCACTAAATCTCTCCCCACCGCCCCGCATCTCTGATAATGGTCTAAAATCATTGAGGCCACTTGCGACGACGTTGCTCAATAAGGAAAATTTGGCGTGAATAATATTCAACACCAGTGCAGCATCATCATTACATACTTACACCCGCCGACTACCGCTTTCGATATATTGACTCAATTTTCCAGCCTGGTTAAAAATAGCGACCAGCTCAGTCGCAAATATAGTGACTACCCTAACTAAGCAACAATAAGGAATACACTATGACTGTTCAAACAAGTAAAAATCCGCAGGTCGATATTGCTGAAGATAATGCGTTCTTCCCTTCAGAATATTCGCTTAGCCAATATACCAGTCCCGTCTCTGATCTTGATGGCGTGGACTATCCAAAACCGTATCGCGGTAAGCATAAAATTCTGGTGATCGCCGCGGACGAACGTTATTTGCCAACCGATAACGGAAAACTGTTCTCGACCGGTAACCATCCGATTGAAACGTTGCTGCCGTTGTATCATCTCCATGCTGCAGGTTTCGAATTCGAAGTGGCGACCATTTCCGGTCTGATGACCAAGTTTGAATACTGGGCTATGCCGCACAAAGATGAAAAAGTAATGCCATTCTTTGAGCAGCATAAATCGTTGTTCCGCAATCCGAAGAAACTCGCGGATGTTGTCGCCAGCCTCAACGCTGATAGCGAATATGCAGCAATCTTTGTTCCTGGTGGTCATGGCGCACTTATTGGTTTACCTGAAAGCCAGGACGTAGCTGCCGCTTTACAGTGGGCAATCAAAAATGACCGTTTTGTTATCTCCCTTTGCCACGGCCCGGCGGCTTTTCTGGCGCTTCGCCACGGCGATAACCCACTGAATGGTTATTCCATTTGCGCATTCCCAGACGCCGCAGACAAACAAACGCCAGATATTGGCTATATGCCAGGTCATCTCACCTGGTACTTCGGCGAAGAGCTGAAGAAAATGGGCATGAACATCATTAATGACGACATCACCGGGCGAGTACATAAGGACCGTAAACTTCTTACCGGCGACAGTCCTTTCGCAGCGAATGCGTTGGGTAAACTGGCGGCGCAGGAAATGCTGGCAGCTTACGCGGGTTAATCCCTGTTACGTTTGAATGTAAGCGCATAATTAATCGCAGCCGCGTTAGTACTCACGACGTGGCTGCGTTTTTTCACGGTTAATTTATGGCGTACTGAAGCCCTATGTTAATTTCTTTGCGGTAACGTAATTCGGAACACATTATGCTTATTGAGATAGTGATATGAAGCACTTCCCCCATGCAATTCGGCAATCGCTTTGACTAAAGAAAGACCAAGTCCCTGACCTACGGAATGACGCGAATTATCTCCCCGCCAAAATCTACGGAAGAGTTTTTCAGGCTCATGTATTTTCGTTCCAGGACTGGCGATATCAATATTAAGATAGCCGTTGGTATCAAGAAAACTGGTTATATGAATACGCGATTTTTCTGGTGAATATCTAATGGCATTAACAATAAGATTCGATAACATTCGTTGCAGTAAAATTTTATCCGCAAAGATTTGCTGATTGCACTCGACCTTAAAGCAAATCTCTTTCTCGTCTGAAAGATATTCAAGATAATCCAACAAATTTTCGACTTCCTTATTGAGAGAAAGCGAGTCCAGTTTCACCAAAACATTGTTTTTATCTGCCCGGGCAAGAAACAGTATGTTCTCTGTTAACCGCGAAATATTTTCCAACTCTTCAATGTTACCGGCAATTGTTTTTTGATATTCAGCGATACTTCTGGTTTGACTGAGCGTAACCTGATTCTGACCCAGTAATGCATTAATGGGCGTTCTAAGTTCATGAGCGAGATCGTCAGCAAATTGACTTAGGCGTTCAAAATCTTTGACTAAGGCTTGATGCATTTTATTCAACGCCTGCCCAAGAGGTTTTAGTTCTCTCGGTAATGCGCTAACCTCAACAGGCTCTCGGCTATAGTTATAATTCAGCGCTTCCGTTACACCACTCAACTTTTTGATCTCTCGTAATCCCGTTCTGATTAACAGCGGACTTAATACTGAGCAAAGTACAATGGCGACAATGCAAATTATAATGCTATTAATTTTATACTGTTCAAGCATGTTATGTCTGGCTGAAGCCAATTTAGCCACAGTAACCGTTAATGATGGCGAAACTTCATCAATATTAATTCGTAAAGCATCAATCTCAGTATCATTAATAATGCTTCTGTAAATGCCAGCTGCGCTGATTGTCTCACTAGCAGGTATGTTATTTAACATGTCATCACTGACATTTGTCCGGTTAACAATTTTATTGATGCCATCACCATGAATGATCAAGATATCCTGACTAACATCCATCATCCGGTTAAAGTATACAGGTAACGTATCTGGATTTACCCCATCAATTAACAACTGCTTGATCTGTGCTGTCCGGTTAATGAGTGTTGTATCATCGCGCCATTTCAACTCACTTGCCAGGCCATTATAGAGAGTCCAGACAATTCCAGCGCCAGCAACAGACAGCAGCAATATAAAAAGCAAGGTTAAACGGACGGTTATAGACAATCTTTTCATTATTTTTTTACCGCTACGAATGAATAGCCCATCCCCCGGATTGTGGCGATTAGCTTTTCAGGAAAAGGATCATCAACTTTTGCGCGGAGCCTGCGAATGGCGACATCCACCGTATTGGTATCACTATCAAAGTTGATTCCCCAAATTTCACTCGCAATAACCGTTCTGGGTATAATTTCGCCAGCTCTGGAGGCCAGTAGCCAAAGTAACTGAAACTCCTTGCGCGTCAGTGTAATACTGATATTGTCCCTGCTCACACTTTGACTTACAGAGTCCATTCTTAAGCCACTGATTTCTAATGTTGAATTCAAAGCGTGATGTTGCCTTAATTGTGCCCGAACCCTTGCCAGCAACTCAGAAAATGAAAAAGGTTTTACCAGATAATCATTTGCTCCACTGTCCAGCCCTCTGACTCTGTCATCGACAGAATCCCTTGCAGTAAGGCAAATAACAGGGGTTTGCTTTGCTGTTCTTAACGTTTGTAAGATCTGCCAGCCATCCATACCCGGAAGCATAATATCCAGAATTATCAATGCATAATCATCCTTCAGCGCAAGATAAAGCCCATCTCTGCCATCAGAAACGGCATCAATGACATAACCCGCTTCGGAAAGCCCCTGCGTTACCCACTCCTGGGTCCTTTGATTATCTTCAATAAGTAAAATCTTCATGAAAATAATATGCCATAAATCATATGTTATAGAAACAGCCTGGTTCATTACAAAATTGTAATGCTGCTGTAAGGTTACCCTGGCCGCTTTTTCGCTATCCTCAAAACTCATTCACATGACAAGGATATAAACATGTTAAAGCGTTATTTAGTACTCTCGGTAGCAACGGCAGCATTTTCATTACCTTCTTTGGTTTATGCCGCACAACAAAACATTCTTAGCGTGCACATTTTGAACCAGCAAACCGGAAAACCCGCTGCTGACGTGACAGTCACTCTTGAAAAGAAGGCGGATAACGGCTGGTTACAACTTAATACCGCCAAAACAGATAAGGATGGACGAATTAAGGCACTGTGGCCCGAGCAAACTGCAACTACGGGCGATTACCGTGTCGTATTTAAAACCGGGGACTATTTCAAGAAACAAAATCTTGAAAGTTTCTTCCCTGAGATCCCCGTTGAATTTCATATTAATAAAGTGAACGAGCATTATCATGTGCCTTTATTACTTAGCCAATATGGGTATTCAACCTATCGTGGCAGTTAATGCATAAATATGTAAAAGCAGATCTCTGCTACTGTTAGGGAGGACACTCCCTGACAGATTAACAGTAAACGGCTCTTGCTGGCTAACGACAAAAAAGTGTGATGGCTTATGAAAAAGAATCAATTTTTAAAAGAATCAGATGTTACGGCCGAGTCGGTATTCTTTATGAAGCGTCGGCAGGTGTTAAAAGCACTGGGCATCAGTGCAGCTGCACTTTCTTTGCCTCACGCTGCGCATGCCGATCTGCTTAGCTGGTTTAAAGGGAACGATCGCCCGCCCGCCCCCGCCGGAAAACCGCTGGAGTTCAGCAAGCCTGCCGCCTGGCAAAATAACCTGCCACTGACGCCAGTAGATAAAGTCTCCGGTTATAACAACTTCTATGAATTCGGGCTGGATAAAGCCGATCCCGCCGCTAATGCTGGTAGCCTGAAAACCGATCCATGGACACTGAAAATCAGCGGCGAAGTGGCAAAACCATTGACCCTCGATCACGATGATTTAACCCGTCGCTTCCCGCTGGAAGAGCGTATTTATCGTATGCGCTGCGTGGAGGCATGGTCGATGGTGGTGCCGTGGATTGGTTTTCCGCTGCACAAATTGCTGGCGCTTGCCGAACCCACCAGCAATGCGAAGTATGTCGCTTTCGAAACAATTTATGCACCGGAACAAATGCCAGGCCAGCAGGACCGCTTTATCGGCGGCGGGCTGAAATATCCTTATGTCGAAGGATTGCGTCTCGACGAAGCAATGCATCCGCTCACACTGATGACCGTGGGTGTTTATGGCAAGGCGTTACCGCCACAAAATGGCGCGCCGGTACGACTGATTGTGCCGTGGAAATATGGCTTTAAAGGGATTAAATCGATAGTCAGTATTAAGCTGACCCGCGAGCGTCCGCCAACCACCTGGAATCTGGCAGCGCCTGACGAATACGGTTTTTACGCCAACGTTAATCCGCATGTTGATCACCCGCGCTGGTCACAGGCTACCGAACGATTTATTGGTTCAGGCGGCATCCTCGATGTTCAGCGCCAGCCAACGCTACTGTTTAATGGTTACGCCGACCAGGTGGCATCGCTGTATCGTGGCCTGGATTTGCGGGAGAATTTCTGAATGCGTCTGACAGCAAAACAGGTGACATGGCTGAAAGTTAGCCTGCATCTTGCCGGATTGTTGCCGTTTCTCTGGCTGGTCTGGGCGATCAATCACGGTGGACTGGGTGCCGATCCGGTGAAAGATATTCAGCATTTTACCGGTCGCACTGCACTGAAATTTTTGCTGGCGACCTTGTTAATCACACCTCTGGCACGCTACGCAAAACAGCCGTTATTGATACGCACTCGCCGCCTGTTAGGCTTATGGTGCTTTGCCTGGGCGACACTGCATTTAACCAGTTACGCATTGCTGGAGCTGGGCGTGAATAATCTGGCGTTATTAGGCAAGGAGTTAATTACCCGGCCTTATTTAACGTTAGGAATTATCAGCTGGGTTATTTTGCTTGCTTTAGCGTTTACTTCAACCCAGGCGATGCAGCGAAAACTCGGCAAGCACTGGCAACAGTTGCATAATTTCGTCTATCTTGTCGCGATCCTGGCCCCAATACATTATCTGTGGTCAGTGAAGATTATTTCACCGCAGCCGCTCATCTACGCTGGGCTGGCTGTACTGCTTTTAGCCTTACGGTATAAGAAGTTGCGTTCCCTTTTTAACCGGTTACGCAAGCAGGTTCACAACAAATTATCTGTATAACTTCATATTGCCGACAAAGTACGCGTTATCCCTGCCGGATGCGGCGCGAGCGCCCTATCCGGCCTACGCAGATCACATCAGATTATGTTTCGTTTGTCATCAACCTCAAATTATCAATATAATTCATTTTATTTCAATAAGATAGATAAGTACACCTGAGAAAACTATGCTCTCATCTCCTAAGAGTTGTTGCATTTTGCCATATGTTACAATATAACATTACACATCATATACAATGACTCTGGAGGAAACTGTTTTGGCGATTCGTCTTCACAAACTGGCTGTTGCTTTAGGTGTCTTTATTGTTAGCGCTCCTGCCTTTTCGCATGGTCATCACTCACACGGCAAACCCTTAACAGAGGTCGAACAAAAAGCTGCTAATGGTGTTTTTGATGATGCCAATGTACAAAACCGAACGCTCAGTGACTGGGATGGAGTCTGGCAATCCGTTTATCCTTTACTGCAAAGTGGCAAACTTGACCCCGTCTTTCAGAAGAAAGCGGATGCAGATAAAACTAAAACATTTGCTGAAATTAAAGATTATTATCACAAAGGTTATGCAACAGATATCGAGATGATTGGCATTGAGGACGGCATTGTTGAATTCCATAGAAATAATGAAACAACATCCTGTAAATATGATTACGATGGATACAAAATACTCACCTATAAATCAGGCAAGAAAGGCGTTCGTTACTTATTCGAATGTAAAGATCCTGAAAGCAAAGCCCCTAAATATATACAATTTAGCGATCATATAATTGCACCACGAAAATCATCTCATTTTCACATTTTTATGGGTAATGATTCACAGCAATCTTTATTAAATGAAATGGAAAACTGGCCAACGTATTATCCATATCAGTTGAGTAGCGAAGAAGTGGTCGAGGAAATGATGTCTCATTGAGTATTCTCATGATAACGCCTCGATGCCGCTTTAGTAAGTCATCATAACTGCCACTGGTCCATCCACAAACGCCACTGAACGCAAGCTAGCTACAGACACGCTCATCACTATGACGTGTCTGTATATTAATAAGCTAACCCGCATTGAGTTAACCAATAACGGATTCCATACACAATACGGCCAACAGAGAAAGATACCTGTGCTCACGCCATTGCTTATATTGGCTGGTTACAATGTGCACTATCAATTTTTTAAATAACAAATTCTTAAAACCACATCTGTATAAGGAATTTTTAAGGTTCGTGGGATAGCTTGACTGTAAAAATTACAGGAGCTACAAAAATGAACCGATTCTCAAAAACTCAAATTTATTTACATTGGATAACGCTGCTTTTCGTTGCAATAACCTATGCCGCGATGGAACTCCGTGGCTGGTTTCCTAAAGGTAGTAGTACTTATCTGCTGATGCGAGAAACACATTACAATGCGGGTATATTCGTTTGGGTGTTAATGTTTTCACGCCTGATTATAAAACACCGTTATAGTGATCCTTCTATTGTGCCACCGCCACCTGCCTGGCAAATGAAAGCGGCTTCGCTAATGCACATCATGCTTTATATAACCTTCCTTGCACTTCCTCTGCTGGGGATTGCTTTGATGGCTTACAGTGGAAAATCGTGGAGTTTCCTTGGTTTCAATGTGTCTCCCTTTGTTACCCCAAACAGCGAAATTAAAGCACTGATAAAAAATATTCACGAAACCTGGGCAAATATAGGTTACTTTTTAATCGCAGCTCACGCTGGCGCAGCACTCTTTCATCACTACATTCAGAAAGATAATACTCTGTTACGAATGATGCCTCGCCGCAAATAAGTCGATCCCCTGACAAGGAAATGTGAACCATGGACATCAACGCGTCATAAATGTTTACGCAAGTGCACAATGCACCCTTTCCACTATCAACAAGGAGGAGCAGAAACTGTGTAAATCGTACAATGGTAAGACTTATCAAAAATACAGGTTAATTTTGGTATTTAAACCTTTTTTACTTGTTAGTATGATACAAAGGCTTTCAAAAAAGCTGGGAAATTCAACAACTCTTGGAAATTATGGACTTTGTCCCGCGGCTTTAATCTGACGGCCGCGTTCCTTTTTTGACTCAATTATTGAACCCTTCTCTACGCAACTTCAGTTCCCACCACCAACTTTGCGGCAGTTTCATAGGATGAATGTCTAAAAGAATAATGGTGAGCGATAAGAAAACGACTGAATAACTGCACATTTTCGCTCGAAAGCTTCCTGTCAGATCCATAGCGAATCAAGTGCTGAATGTCACAGTATCGAACAGAAAACAGTGACGATCTAACCCTTCAAGAATATTCTACGATTGTTCTGTTTAGGAAAAGCAAGGCGGGAAGTCGGGAGATAAGTCATTGATAAAGTGGCGGAGAGAGGGGGATTTGAACCCCCGGTAGAGTTGCCCCTACTCCGGTTTTCGAGACCGGTCCGTTCAGCCGCTCCGGCATCTCTCCGTTCAGATGGTTGCCATGATGCCAGGAAATTTGGCATTTTAACAGTCCCTGTCCGTGCAATTTTGTTCAAGTGACGAGTTTGCGAGCAAAACGATGATTAAGTGGCCCTGGAAAGTACAAGAATCAGCACATCAAACTGCCCTTCCCTGGCAGGAAGCACTATCGATCCCCCTTTTAACGTGTCTGACGGAACAGGAACAAAGCAAATTAGTCACTCTTGCCGAACGTTTTTTACAGCAAAAGCGGCTTGTTCCTTTACAGGGCTTTGAACTGGATTCATTAAGAAGCTGCCGGATAGCACTTCTATTTTGCCTACCCGTTCTGGAGTTAGGACTGGAATGGCTGGATGGTTTTCATGAAGTCTTAATTTATCCTGCGCCATTTGTGGTCGATGATGAATGGGAAGACGATATCGGTCTGGTGCATAACCAACGTATTGTTCAGTCAGGTCAGAGCTGGCAGCAAGGGCCTATCGTTTTGAACTGGTTGGATATACAAGATTCTTTTGATGCTTCTGGTTTTAACCTGATTATTCATGAAGTCGCTCATAAGCTGGACACCCGTAACGGCGATCGCGCCAGCGGAGTTCCCTTTATTCCGTTGCGTGAGGTTGCTGGCTGGGAACACGATCTTCATGCTGCAATGAACAACATTCAGGAAGAAATCGAATTGGTTGGCGAGAATGCGGCGAGCATTGATGCTTATGCAGCCAGCGATCCTGCTGAATGTTTTGCCGTACTTTCTGAATATTTCTTTAGCGCCCCAGAACTTTTTGCTCCTCGTTTCCCTTCATTGTGGCAACGTTTCTGCCAATTTTATCAACAAGATCCTTTGCAGAGACTGCATCACGCTAATGATACAGACTCGTTTTCGGCGACGAATGTTCATTAATTAACAACTTTGCAGATTAATTAACCAATTGAAATGACTTATGAAATTTAGTGTTGACAGACAAGGTACCGCTAAGTAATATTCGCCCCGTTCACACGATTCCTCTGTAGTTCAGTCGGTAGAACGGCGGACTGTTAATCCGTATGTCACTGGTTCGAGTCCAGTCAGAGGAGCCAAATTCTAAAAATTCGCTTTTTTAGCGCAATGTCACTGACCTTAGTTGAACATTGTTTTTTAACGGATAGCGGGTTTTTAACATCTTAAGCGCCCTCGACCTTTATGGTTGAGGGCGTTTTGCTATGAACGCCATCACCATTTTCCCCTCGATTATAAAACTTGAGTTATTCAGTAGTCTCCCCTCTTGCAACTCACACCCAAAACTGCCTAACGAAAAGTTATTAATTTTCAATCATATTGCTATCAGTATTTACATTTTTTCGCTGTGCTAGAAAGGGCGCATTTATGTTAGCTCGTTCAGGGAAGGTAAGCATGGCTACGAAGAAGAGAAGTGGAGAAGAAATAAATGACCGACAAATATTATGCGGGATGGGAATTAAACTACGCCGCTTAACTGCGGGTATCTGTCTGATAACTCAACTTGCGTTCCCTATGGCTGCGGCAGCACAAGGTGTGGTAAACGCCGCAACCCAACAACCAGTTCCTGCACAAATTGCCATTGCAAATGCCAATACGGTGCCCTACACCCTTGGAGCGTTGGAATCGGCCCAAAGCGTTGCCGAACGTTTCGGTATTTCGGTGGCTGAGTTACGCAAACTCAACCAGTTTCGTACGTTTGCTCGAGGTTTTGATAATGTCCGCCAGGGTGATGAACTGGATGTCCCGGCACAAGTTAGTGAAAAAAAATTAACCCCGCCGCCGGGTAATAGCAGTGACAACCTCGAGCAACAGATAGCCAGTACTTCACAGCAAATCGGGTCTCTGCTCGCCGAAGATATGAACAGCGAGCAAGCGGCAAATATGGCGCGTGGATGGGCCTCTTCTCAGGCTTCAGGCGCAATGACAGACTGGTTAAGCCGCTTCGGTACCGCAAGAATCACGCTGGGCGTGGATGAAGATTTTAGCCTGAAGAACTCCCAGTTCGATTTTCTCCATCCGTGGTATAAAACGCCTGATAATCTCTTTTTCAGTCAGCATACTCTCCATCGTACTGACGAGCGTACGCAGATTAACAACGGCTTAGGTTGGCGTCATTTCACTCCCACATGGATGTCGGGCATCAACTTCTTTTTCGACCACGATCTTAGCCGTTACCACTCCCGCGCCGGCATTGGCGCGGAGTACTGGCGCGACTATCTAAAATTAAGCAGTAACGGCTATTTGCGACTGACCAACTGGCGCAGCGCACCTGAACTGGACAACGATTATGAAGCACGCCCGGCCAATGGCTGGGATGTACGCGCAGAAAGCTGGCTACCCGCCTGGCCGCACCTTGGCGGTAAACTGGTCTATGAACAGTATTATGGCGATGAAGTGGCCCTGTTCGATAAAGACGATCGGCAAAGTAATCCTCATGCCATAACCGCTGGACTTAACTATACCCCCTTCCCGCTGATGACCTTCAGCGCGGAGCAACGCCAGGGTAAACAGGGCGAAAATGACACCCGTTTTGCCGTCGATTTTACCTGGCAACCTGGCAGCGCAATGCAGAAACAGCTTGACCCGAATGAAGTCGCTGCACGGCGTAGCCTTGCAGGCAGCCGTTATGATCTGGTGGATCGCAACAACAATATCGTTCTGGAATATCGCAAAAAAGAACTGGTTCGCCTGACCCTGACAGACCCCGTGACAGGGAAGTCAGGAGAAGTGAAATCACTGGTTTCGTCGCTACAAACCAAATATGCCCTGAAAGGCTATAACGTCGAAGCCACCGCACTGGAAGCTGCCGGTGGCAAAGTGGTCACAACGGGTAAAGATATTCTGGTTACCCTGCCGGCTTACCGGTTCACCAGTACGCCAGAAACCGATAACACCTGGCCGATTGAAGTCACCGCCGAAGATGTCAAAGGCAATTTGTCGAATCGTGAACAGAGCATGGTGGTCGTTCAGGCACCTACGCTAAGCCAGAAAGATTCCTCGGTATCGTTAAGTACCCAAACATTGAACGCGGATTCCCATTCAACCGCCACACTGACTTTTATTGCGCATGATGCAGCAGGTAATCCTGTTGTCGGGCTGGTGCTCTCGACGCGTCACGAAGGTGTTCAGGACATCACCCTTTCTGACTGGAAAGATAATGGTGACGGAAGCTATACCCAGATCCTGACCACAGGAGCGATGTCTGGCACGCTGACGCTGATGCCACAGCTGAATGGTGCGGATGCGGCTAAAGCCCCCGCCGTGGTGAATATCATTTCTGTTTCGTCATCCCGAACTCACTCGTCAATTAAGATTGATAAGGACCGTTATCTCTCCGGCAATCCTATCGAGGTGACGGTAGAACTGAGAGATGAAAATGACAAACCTGTTAAGGAACAAAAACAGCAACTGAATAACGCAGTCAGCATCGACAACGTGAAACCAGGAGTCACTACAGACTGGAAAGAAACCGCAGATGGCGTCTATAAGGCGACCTATACCGCCTATACCAAAGGCAGTGGACTTACTGCGAAGCTATTAATGCAAAACTGGAATGAAGATTTGCATACCGCTGGATTTATCATCGACGCCAACCCGCAGTCAGCGAAAATTGCGACATTATCTGCCAGCAATAATGGTGTGCTCGCCAATGAGAATGCAGCAAACACCGTCTCGGTCAATGTCGCTGATGAAGGAAGCAACCCAATCAATGATCATACCGTCACGTTTGCGGTATTAAGCGGATCGGCAACTTCCTTCAACAATCAAAACACCGCAAAAACGGATGTTAATGGTCTGGCGACTTTTGATCTGAAAAGTAGTAAGCAGGAAGACAACACGGTTGAAGTCACCCTTGAAAATGGCGTGAAACAAACGTTAATCGTCAGTTTTGTCGGCGACTCGAGTACCGCGCAGGTTGATCTGCAGAAGTCGAAAAATGAAGTGGTTGCTGACGGCAATGACAGCGTCACAATGACCGCGACCGTCCGGGATGCAAAAGGCAACCTGCTCAATGACGTCATGGTCACTTTCAATGTTAATTCAGCAGAGGCGAAACTGAGCCAAACCGAAGTGAATAGCCACGACGGGATCGCCACAGCTACGCTGACCAGTTTGAAAAATGGTGATTATAGGGTTACGGCCTCTGTGAGCTCTGGTTCCCAGGCTAATCAACAGGTGAATTTTATCGGTGATCAAAGTACTGCTGCCCTGACCCTCAGTGTGCCTTCAGGTGATATCACCGTCACCAACACAGCTCCGCAATATATGACTGCAACCTTGCAGGATAAAAATGGCAACCCACTAAAAGATAAAGAAATCACCTTCTCTGTGCCAAACGACGTCGCAAGTAAGTTCTCGATTAGCAACGGAGGAAAAGGCATGACGGATAGTAACGGGGTTGCAATCGCCTCCCTGACCGGCACGTTAGCGGGCACGCATATGATCATGGCTCGTCTGGCTAACAGCAATGTCAGCGATGCACAGCCAATGACGTTTGTGGCGGATAAAGACAGAGCGGTTGTCGTTTTGCAAACATCGAAAGCGGAAATCATTGGGAATGGCGTGGATGAGACAACTCTGACAGCAACAGTGAAAGATCCGTCGAATCATCCGGTGGCGGGGATAACGGTAAACTTCACCATGCCACAGGACGTTGCGGCAAACTTTACCCTTGAAAATAACGGTATTGCCATCACTCAGGCCAATGGGGAAGCGCATGTCACGCTGAAAGGTAAAAAAGCGGGCACGCATACGGTTACCGCAACGCTGGGTAATAACAATACCAGTGATTCGCAGCCGGTAACATTTGTGGCGGACAAAGCCTCGGCTCAGGTTGTCCTGCAGATATCAAAAGATGAGATCACAGGTAATGGCGTCGATAGCGCAACGCTAACTGCAACGGTTAAAGATCAGTTCGACAATGAGGTGAATAATCTTCCGGTAACATTCAGCTCAGCCTCTTCAGGACTCACCCTGACCCCGGGAGTAAGTAATACCAACGAGTCTGGCATCGCGCAGGCCACTCTCGCAGGCGTTGCCTTTGGTGAGAAGACGGTTACTGCATCACTGGCTAATAATGGTGCCAGCGACAACAAAACTGTGCATTTTATTGGCGACACAGCGGCGGCAAAAATTATCGAGTTGACGCCTGTCCCAGACAGCATAATCGCCGGTACCCCGCAGAACAGCTCCGGCAGCGTCATCACCGCCACAGTCGTTGATAATAATGGCTTTCCGGTGAAAGGTGTGACTGTGAACTTCACCAGCAACGCAGCGACAGCCGAAATGACGAACGGCGGTCAAGCCGTGACGAACGAACAGGGTAAGGCTACCGTCACTTATACCAATACCCGCTCCTCGATAGAATCAGGAGCGAGACCGGATACCGTTGAGGCCAGTCTGGAAAATGGTAGCTCCACGCTTAGCACATCAATTAATGTCAACGCTGATGCGTCTACGGCACATCTCACCTTGCTACAGGCACTTTTTGATACAGTCTCCGCAGGCGAGACAACCAGTCTGTATATTGAGGTGAAGGATAATTACGGCAACAGTGTCCCCCAGCAGGAGGTAACCCTCAGCGTTTCACCAAGTGAAGGCGTGACCCCCAGTAATAACGCTATATATACTACCAACCACGACGGCAATTTTTACGCAAGCTTTACCGCTACAAAAGCCGGGGTTTATCAATTGACGGCAACCCTCGAAAATGGCGATTCGATGCAACAAACAGTGACCTATGTGCCGAACGTCGCGAATGCTGAAATCACGCTGGCAGCCTCGAAGGATCCGGTGATTGCCGACAATAACGATCTCACGACACTAACAGCAACAGTCGCTGATACAGAGGGCAATGCGATAGCCAACACTGAGGTAACATTTACTCTGCCGGAAGATGTGAAGGCGAACTTCACGCTGAGCGATGGCGGTAAAGTGATTACTGATGCTGAAGGCAAAGCGAAAGTCACGCTGAAAGGTACAAAAGCAGGCGCTCATACTGTTACAGCATCGATGACTGGCGGTAAGAGTGAGCAGTTGGTGGTGAACTTTATTGCGGATACGCTCACTGCGCAGGTTAATCTTAACGTTACCGAGGACAATTTTATCGCTAATAACGTCGGGATGACCAGGCTGCAGGCAACAGTGACTGATGGAAACGGCAACCCGTTAGCCAATGAGGCGGTGACATTCACGCTACCGGCAGATGTGAGCGCAAGCTTTACTCTCGGACAAGGCGGTTCCGCCATTACTGATATCAACGGCAAGGCTGAAGTTACACTGAGCGGTACAAAATCCGGCACCTACCCCGTGACAGTTAGCGTGAACAATTATGGTGTCAGTGATACGAAACAGGTGACTTTGATTGCCGATGCTGGTACCGCAAAACTAGCCTCCTTAACCTCTGTATACTCATTCGTCGTCAGCACGACCGAGAGCGCAACCATGACGGCAAGCGTCACTGACGCTAACGGCAACCCGGTAGAAGGCATAAAAGTTAATTTCCGCGGAACCTCCGTCACGCTAAGCAGCACCAGCGTTGAAACGGATGATCGGGGTTTCGCTGAAATTCTTGTGACAAGCACCGAGGTCGGACTGAAAACAGTTTCAGCCTCTCTGGCAGATAAACCTACTGAAGTCATCTCGCGATTACTGAATGCCAGTGCAGATGTTAATTCTGCGACGATTACCAGTCTGGAGATACCGGAAGGTCAGGTAATGGTCGCACAAGACGTAGCAGTTAAAGCTCACGTTAACGACCAGTTTGGCAACCCGGTTGCGCATCAACCCGTGACATTCAGTGCAGAGCCATCCTCGCAAATGATCATCAGCCAGAATACGGTCTCTACTAATACGCAGGGTGTAGCCGAGGTCACCATGACGCCCGAAAGAAACGGTTCGTATATGGTGAAAGCATCCCTGCCGAATGGAGCCTCACTTGAGAAACAACTGGAGGCTATTGATGAAAAACTGACACTCACGGCGTCCAGTCCGCTTATCGGTGTCTATGCCCCTACAGGCGCTACTCTGACGGCAACGCTAACCTCTGCAAATGGCACTCCAGTGGAGGGTCAGGTCATCAACTTTAGCGTAACGCCAGAAGGGGCGACGTTAAGTGGCGGAAAAGTGAGAACTAACTCTTCAGGTCAGGCTCCAGTCGTTTTGACCAGCAATAAAGTCGGTACATATACGGTGACTGCATCTTTCCATAACGGCGTAACAATACAGACACAGACAACCGTGAAAGTCACTGGCAACTCAAGCACCGCCCATGTTGCTAGCTTTATCGCTGATCCATCGACTATCGCCGCCACCAACACTGATTTAAGTACCTTAAAGGCAACGGTTGAGGATGGCAGTGGTAACCTGATCGAAGGTCTCACTGTGTACTTCGCCTTAAAAAGCGGCTCTGCCACATTAACGTCATTAACAGCGGTGACCGATCAAAACGGAATCGCGACAACAAGCGTGAAAGGAGCGATGACAGGTAGCGTCACGGTAAGCGCAGTCACGACCGCTGGTGGAATGCAAACAGTAGATATAACGCTGGTGGCTGGCCCGGCAGACACCTCGCAGTCCGTCCTTAAGAGCAATCGGTCATCACTGAAAGGGGACTATACCGATAGTGCTGAATTACGTCTTGTTCTGCACGATATATCAGGCAATCCGATCAAAGTTTCTGAAGGGATGGAATTTGTGCAATCAGGTACTAACGTGCCCTATATAAAAATTAGCGCAATTGATTACAGTCTAAATATCAACGGTGATTACAAAGCCACTGTTACAGGAGGCGGAGAGGGTATCGCAACGCTGATCCCTGTATTGAATGGTGTTCATCAAGCTGGTCTGAGTACCACAATACAATTCACTCGCGCAGAAGACAAAATAATGAGCGGTACAGTATCAGTCAATGGTACTAACCTACCGACAACTACATTCCCTTCGCAGGGGTTCACCGGGGCGTATTATCAGTTGAATAATGACAACTTTGCCCCAGGAAAAACGGCGGCTGATTATGAGTTTTCAAGCTCTGCCTCCTGGGTCGATGTTGATGCTACCGGTAAAGTGACATTTAAAAATGTCGGCAGCAATTCGGAAAGGATTACGGCGACGCCAAAATCAGGAGGCCCTAGCTATGTATACGAAATCCGTGTGAAGAGTTGGTGGGTGAACGCCGGCGAGGCTTTCATGATATACAGCCTTGCTGAAAATTTTTGCAGCAGCAATGGCTACACGCTCCCCAGAGCAAACTATTTAAACCACTGTAGTTCCCGAGGCATCGGGTCACTGTACAGTGAATGGGGAGATATGGGGCATTACACGACTGACGCTGGTTTTCAATCAAATATGTATTGGTCATCTAGTCCCGCAAACTCAAGCGAACAATACGTAGTTTCCCTGGCAACAGGTGATCAAAGCGTATTTGAAAAGCTTGGGTTTGCTTATGCGACATGTTATAAAAACCTGTGATTTTCCGTTATAATTTCTTAAAGAGTGTTCCATTCGGGGCACTCTTTTTTACATTCCCTCTACAGAACTAGCCCTTCTCTCACAGAAAATGAATAAATAAAAATGCGGCACCGCCAGAATCGCGTTCGATGTGACTATGATCATTTTCGGTGAGTACTGCTTTGATCTAAAGGCTGGTTTTCTGTGATGATTGACCAGCCTCAGAGTATTGATGACACCACCGTTCATAACAGATCGGCATTACTATGCATAAGTACTGTCTCATATTCTCGCCAAAACACTTTTTAATGCCTTTGCGAATTCATCCAGACTTATATTGTCAATTTTTTGCCCAACGACGACTGACTCCGAGACATCGGCCATTGCGGGCCATCGCGTTTTGTAATCAGCATAAATTGCAACAACAGGGGTATTATAGGCACTTGCCATATGTAATATTGAGGTGTCAGGAGTTATTGCGATATAAGCATCTTTTATGATTGCTGCTGAACGTTTAATCGAGGGTGGTAAGGATAAACGGTAGACATTATTATAACAATCCACTAATGCCCTGGCTTTATCTTCACCTTTGGGTCCATGAACGATCACTATTGGTATATCTGTTTCACTTTAAATTTTTGCTATTAGATTTTCTGCAATCGATAATGAAAATGTACGTTCCTGCGAGCTACCTTCTAAATTGAACGCAATGTAAGATCCTAACGATCGCATTTCCTCGCGCACCTCATCGAGTACATCCTCACTTAGTGGCAATTCATATATTGGCCTGACTGCTGGAAAACCCGCCTCACGCATCATAAATGCCCATGTCATAGGTACGGGAGCCCGGAGTTTCTGATCCATACGGGACGCGTTCTTGCACAAAGGGGAGAAGCAATTCATGGTTATACCAACAACCTGAAAATTCGTTTTTGCTTTCAACTGACTGATAAATAACATCGTTTTCAGGTTCTTTTTACGCATCCCCTCAATGCAAAGATCCGGCGTACCGTATTGCTGTGTTATGTTCTTTGCTAAATCTTTTATTTCTTTTAATATTGCGTGATCCTGCATAGTCATTGTGACTAATGTTAATTTAGTCTGTTCAAGTTTAAGCGCATTAAAGACTTCTAAATTAATTGTCGACGTTACAATTAAAAGATGCTTAATTTTATGCAATTCAAGCGCCCGAATAACAGGAAAGATGGCCATAGCATCGCCAATCTGATCGGGAATATGGATGACAACAAAGTCTGTTTTTTCAATATTGAAATTATAAGCTTTATAATCGTAGTAACTAAATGCAATACGTCTCAACAATGATGCTAAAAACATACCTAACCTCGCCTCCCTACTGGTTATAATGCAATGCAGTCTATCAGACTCATCAGGGTGCCATTTTGTGCATATGCGGACTTTTATGTTTCATATCTCTAACCTGTGGGTCCTCTGCTTAATCCTTAAACAACACCAGCAACTCCTGCGCTTTCATCTTCCATCGAATTTTTCATGTTGCCGCTAATCAGCCATAAAATCATTTGCAGATGCGCTCTGTCGAGGTAGTCTCATAAGGTTCGTTTATAGATCGACGGCAATGTGAGTTACCTTTTCCATACTAATTATAAAAAGACAGTACAAACAGGATCATTATGGACTCCACGCTCATCTCCACTCGTCCCGATGAAGGGACGCTTTCGTTAAGTCGCGCCCGACGAGCTGCGTTAGGCAGCTTCGCTGGTGCCGTCGTCGACTGGTATGATTTTTTACTCTATGGCATCACCGCCGCACTGGTGTTTAATCGCGAGTTTTTCCCGCAAGTAAGCCCGGCGATGGGAACGCTCGCCGCATTTGCTACCTTTGGCGTCGGATTTCTTTTCCGTCCGCTCGGCGGTGTCATTTTCGGTCACTTTGGCGACCGACTGGGACGTAAGCGCATGTTAATGCTGACCGTCTGGATGATGGGCATCGCGACAGCCTTGATTGGTATTCTTCCTTCATTCTCGACCATTGGGTGGTGGGCACCTATTTTGCTGGTGACACTGCGTGCCATTCAGGGATTTGCAGTCGGCGGCGAATGGGGAGGCGCGGCGTTGCTTTCCGTTGAAAGTGCACCGAAAAATAAAAAAGCCTTTTACAGTAGCGGTGTACAAGTTGGCTACGGTGTAGGTTTACTGCTTTCAACCGGACTGGTTTCATTGATCAGTATGATGACGACTGACGAACAGTTTTTAAGCTGGGGCTGGCGCATTCCTTTCCTGTTTAGCATCGTACTGGTACTGGGAGCATTGTGGGTGCGCAATGGCATGGAGGAGTCCGCGGAATTTGAACAACAGCAACATTATCAAGCTGCCGCGAAAAAACGCATCCCGGTTATCGAAGCGCTGTTACGACATCCCGGTGCTTTCCTGAAGATTATTGCGCTACGACTGTGCGAATTGCTGACGATGTACATCGTTACTGCCTTTGCACTTAATTATTCAACCCAGAATATGGGGCTACCGCGCGAACTTTTCCTTAATATTGGTTTGCTGGTAGGTGGATTAAGCTGCCTGACAATTCCCTGTTTTGCCTGGCTTGCCGATCGTTTTGGTCGCCGTAGGGTTTATATCACAGGTACGTTAATCGGAACGTTGAGCGCATTTCCTTTCTTTATGGCGCTTGAAGCACAATCTATTTTCTGGATAGTTTTCTTCTCCATAATGCTGGCAAACATTGCGCATGACATGGTGGTGTGTGTGCAACAACCGATGTTTACCGAAATGTTTGGTGCCAGTTATCGCTATAGTGGCGCTGGAGTCGGTTATCAGGTTGCCAGTGTGGTTGGCGGTGGATTTACACCTTTTATTGCCGCTGCACTCATCACTTACTTTGCCGGGAACTGGCATAGCGTCGCCATTTATTTGCTGGCTGGATGCCTGATTTCCGCAATGACCGCTTTGTTGATGAAAGACAGTCAACGCGCTTGATAGCCTGGCGAAGATCATCCGATCTTCGCCTTACACTTTTGTTTCACATTTCTGTGACATACTATCGGATGTGCGGTAATTGTATGGAACAGGAGACACACATGAATAATAAGGGCTCCGGTCTGACCCCAGCTCAGGCACTGGATAAACTCGACGCGCTGTATGAGCAATCTGTAGTCGCATTACGCAACGCCATTGGCAACTATATTACAAGTGGCGAATTACCTGATGAAAACGCCCGCAAACAAGGTCTTTTTGTCTATCCATCACTGACCGTAACCTGGGACGGTAGCACAACCAATCCCCCCAAAACGCGCGCATTTGGTCGCTTTACCCACGCAGGCAGCTACACCACCACGATTACTCGCCCTACTCTCTTTCGTTCGTATCTTAATGAACAACTTACGTTGCTGTATCAGGATTATGGTGCGCATATCTCAGTGCAACCCTCGCAGCATGAAATCCCTTATCCTTATGTCATCGATGGCTCTGAATTGACACTTGATCGCTCAATGAGCGCTGGGTTAACTCGCTACTTCCCGACAACAGAACTGGCGCAAATTGGCGATGAAACTGCAGACGGCATTTATCATCCAACTGAATTCTCCCCGCTATCGCATTTTGATGCGCGCCGCGTCGATTTTTCCCTCGCACGGTTGCGCCATTATACCGGTACGCCAGTTGAACATTTTCAGCCGTTCGTCTTGTTTACCAACTACACACGTTATGTGGATGAATTCGTTCGTTGGGGATGCAGCCAGATCCTCGATCCTGATAGTCCCTACATTGCCCTTTCTTGTGCTGGCGGGAACTGGATCACCGCCGAAACCGAAGCGCCAGAAGAAGCCATTTCCGACCTTGCATGGAAAAAACATCAGATGCCAGCATGGCATTTAATTACCGCCGATGGTCAGGGTATTACTCTGGTGAATATTGGCGTGGGACCGTCAAATGCTAAAACCATCTGCGATCATCTGGCAGTGCTACGCCCGGATGTCTGGTTGATGATTGGTCACTGTGGCGGATTACGTGAAAGTCAGGCCATTGGCGATTATGTACTTGCACACGCTTATTTACGCGATGACCACGTTCTTGATGCGGTTCTGCCGCCCGATATTCCTATTCCGAGCATTGCTGAAGTGCAACGTGCGCTTTATGACGCCACCAAGCTGGTGAGCGGCAGGCCCGGTGAGGAAGTCAAACAGCGGCTACGTACTGGTACTGTGGTAACCACAGATGACAGGAACTGGGAATTACGTTACTCAGCTTCTGCACTTCGTTTTAACTTAAGCCGGGCCGTAGCAATTGATATGGAAAGTGCAACCATTGCCGCGCAAGGATATCGTTTCCGCGTGCCATACGGGACACTACTGTGTGTTTCAGATAAACCGTTGCATGGCGAGATTAAACTTCCCGGCCAGGCTAACCGTTTTTATGAAGGCGCTATTTCCGAACATCTGCAAATTGGCATTCGGGCGATCGATTTGCTGCGCGCAGAAGGCGACCGACTGCATTCGCGTAAATTACGAACCTTTAATGAGCCGCCGTTCCGATAATAAGTTCTGAACCTTCTTATCAGAAATAGATGTGAAGGAGTAAGTAAGACACCTGGCAAATAGCCTGCAATAATCGTGGGCTGTTTGCTTCCTTGGGCGGATACGAGTTTTATTATCGTCTTAATGATTTCCACATATTAAAAGCAAGTATGCTTTCAAAACACAATTATAAAAAATCCCGCCAACAATATAAGTTTTTATAAAATTAAATATAAGATTATGGCTTTAGAATATTTTTATTTCTAATAGACGAGATTTTTCCTGTTATGATATAATATGCTGAATTAACACATGTTAACGATTTACCAGTAATGTAAATAAATTTTCGAGGAGATCATTCCAGTGGGACGTAAATGGGCCAATATTGTTGCTAAAAAAACGGCTAAAGACGGTGCAACGTCTAAAATTTATGCAAAATTCGGTGTAGAAATCTATGCTGCTGCTAAACAAGGTGAACCCGATCCAGAATTAAACACATCTTTAAAATTCGTTATTGAACGTGCAAAGCAGGCACAAGTTCCAAAGCACGTTATTGATAAAGCAATTGATAAAGCCAAAGGCGGCGGAGATGAAACGTTCGTGCAGGGACGTTATGAAGGCTTTGGTCCTAATGGCTCAATGATTATCGCCGAGACATTGACTTCAAATGTTAACCGTACGATTGCTAACGTTCGCACAATTTTCAATAAAAAAGGCGGCAATATCGGAGCGGCAGGTTCTGTCAGCTATATGTTTGACAATACGGGTGTGATTGTATTTAAAGGGACAGACCCTGACCATATTTTTGAAATTTTACTTGAAGCTGAAGTTGATGTTCGTGATGTGACTGAAGAAGAAGGTAACATTGTTATTTATACTGAACCTACTGACCTTCATAAAGGAATCGCGGCTCTAAAAGCAGCTGGAATCACTGAGTTCTCAACAACAGAATTAGAAATGATTGCTCAATCTGAAGTTGAGCTTTCCCCAGAAGATTTAGAAATCTTTGAAGGGCTTGTTGATGCCCTTGAAGATGACGACGATGTACAAAAAGTTTATCATAACGTCGCAAATCTCTAATTATCTTTTAAAGAAATCTGTCTTTACGGCAGATTTCTTTAATCTCATATAATTCTTATAAAAAATATAATATTCAACTCGTCATATTGATTATACCCCCCCGTTCCCAGAGAAATAATATTTATTAAAATTCCAGTTCTTCTTTTTCTGATTACAGAAGGCAAAGTGGCAATTACGCATAGTTTCCCGATAAAGACGCGATAGCGACATCCCGCATAAGGCATTTTTCTCTTTATCTTTGTACGGTACTTCATGGAACAGAGTTTTTGACCTTGCGAATCGTGATGTCTGTTGGGGAGGGACAATTTGCTCACTGAAGCGTGAGACTCGATTAAGCGCACGAAACACAGAAATCAAAAAACCCGGTCACTTTTTTACAAGGTAACCGGGTAAAAATAATTTTTATTTTTTAACTGTTTTGAGACTCATAGAGATGTCTCAAAACTAAAATTTGGCTCCTCTGACTGGACTCGAACCAGTGACATACGGATTAACAGTCCGCCGTTCTACCGACTGAACTACAGAGGAATCGTGAGAACGAGGCGAATATTAGCGATGCCCACCCACAATGTCAAAGCCTGTTTTTTAAATTTGAAATCGTTTGCTGAAATAATCTGCATTTTGTCGTTTATTCCGACACAACTGGCTTTTTTTCACACTTTTGCGGCTCGGGTCGAGGGTATTTCCATAGCCAACGTCCAGTAACCATTCGCCAGTAAAACAGCACGGCCCGCACAGCCCAGTCGGCAAACATTCCCATCCAGACACCAACCACACCCCAGCCAAGCATGATTCCCAGCACATAACCGACTACAACCCGACAACCCCACATGCTCAACATCGAAACCCACATGGCGTAACGGGCATCACGAGCACCTTTAAATCCAGCGGGTAGCACCCATGAGGCGGACCAAATAGGCATAAATAAAGCATTTAGCCAAATCAGAATCACAACGACATGTTTAACCTGTGGATCCTGGGTGTAAAACGATGCCATAACCCCGGCAAAGGGAGCCGTTAGCCAGGCGATGGCCGTTAATCCAAGAGTGGAAAGCCAGAACACATGCCGCAACTGAATCTCTGCTTGCGCTATCTGCCCTACCCCCAACCTTCGGCCTGTAATGATCGTAGAAGCAGAGCCGAGCGCACTTCCGGGTAAGTTGATAAGAGCCGCAATTGAAAACGCGATAAAATTTCCGGCAATAACACTGGTCCCCATCCCGGCAACGAACATTTGGGTTAATAACCGACCACTGGTAAATAACACTGATTCGACACTCGCGGGAATACCAATCCCCATGACTTCCCAGATAATGCTAAAATTCAGCGGTTTAAAATAGCTCTTTAACGAAATCCTTAGCGCAGGATTAAAACCAATCGCCAGCACCCACAAAATTGCAACTGCGCCAATATAACGAGAAATGGTTAAACCCAGCCCTGCCCCGACAAATCCCAGTCCCGGCCAGGAGAAAAGGCCGTAAATCAATATGCCGCTAATAATAATATTAAGAATATTCAGGCTACCGTTAATCAATAGCGGTATTTTCGTATTCCCTGCACCACGAAGTGCCCCGCTACCAATAAGAGTGATGGCAGCTGCTGGATAACTGAGTACCGTCAGCTCCAGATAAGTCAACGCCAGTGCTTTAACTTCTGTCGTGGCATCACCCGCGACGAAATCAATAATTTGTTCGCCAAAATGATGAATAAGCGTTGCCAACAGTACGGCAAACAACGTCATGATCACCAATGACTGCCGCGTCGCCACCCTCGCTCGTCGTCGATCCCGCTTACCGAGACTAAATGCCACAACGACAGTAGTACCAAGATCGATAGCAGCAAAAAAAGCCATAATGACCATATTGAAGCTGTCCGCCAATCCCACGCCGGCCATCGCATCTTTTCCCAGCCAGCTGACCAGAAAAGTGCTCAGAACCCCCATCAACAGGACACAGGCATTCTCCATGAAGATAGGAACAGCAAGCGGGGTTATCTCGCGCCAGAACAACACTTTGTAGCTCTTGCGTTTAGCGTGCCAGCGAGTGCCGTGAACAACCTGGCGTAAAGCAGAGGAGATATTCAAAGCCGACCTTAATTGCAGAAAGTGAAACCACATTTCAAATAATGAGGGAGAATCAGCAAAGCTGCAAAGATTTTCGCCAACAAATTGTCTGCAAATGCAACAAACTGTTGATAGAAACGGCAAACAGTTGGGGAATTTAAAAATCGGGTTTGACAAAAGATTTTTCGCCGTTAAGATGTGCCTCAACAACGATTCCTCTGTAGTTCAGTCGGTAGAACGGCGGACTGTTAATCCGTATGTCACTGGTTCGAGTCCAGTCAGAGGAGCCAAATTCCTGAAAAGCCCGCTTTTATAGCGGGATTTTTGCTATATCTGATAATCAATTTCCTCTTCACTGCTTTCCATCACCTGCCGCTTGATATCCTCAACTGACAGTCCTGCATTACAAAGTTCCAGAAAGCGCCAGACATAGTTACGCTGAAGTTGTCCTCGCTTCAGTCCCAACCAGACAGTATTAGCATCAAAAAGATGCCGCGTATCCAGGCGGATTAAATTCTCTTCCTCTTGTTCGCCACTGGATTGCTCGGCAACTAATCCGATCCCAAGCCCAAGAGCAACATAGGTTTTAATGACATCAGAATCCTGCGCACTTAATACAATATCTGCCAGCAAACCTTTGCGGGCAAATGCGTCATCAATACGTGAGCGCCCCGTAATCCCCTGTCGGTAAGTGATTAACGGCCACTTCGCTATTGATTCCAGCGTCAATGGTGAAATTTGCGTCAAGGGATGATCGTGTGGAACAAGCAAACTATGGTGCCAACGAAACCACGGGAAGGCGACGAGCTGCGGGTCATTACTCAAACGCTCGCTGGCGATACCAATATCAGCTTCGCCATTTTGCAACAATGTCGCAATTTCCTGTGGCGTCCCCTGGATTAGCTCGAGCCGAACCTCCGGGAAAAGTTCGCGAAAAGCTTTAATGACCTCTGGCAAGCTATAACGTGCCTGAGTATGCGTCGTTGCAATAGTGAGAACGCCAGACGTATCGTTGGTAAACAGGTCTGCAAGCCGACGAACATTACTGGCTTCATTCAGAATACGTTCTGCAATGACCAGTAATGCTTTGCCCGGTTCAGTCATGCCCAGCAGTCGCTTACCTCGTCGAACAAATATTTCGATGCCAAGTTCATCCTCCAGTTCCCGAATATGACGGCTGACGCCTGACTGTGAGGTAAAAAGCATATTCGCAACCTCTGTCAGGTTGTAATCCTGACGTGCAGCCTCGCGGATTATCTTTAGTTGTTGGAAATTCACGGTAAACTCCGGGCAGTTCAGATTTCCCGTTATTGTTAAAGTCTAATGCCCGGCATAACAAATAATAAAAACCCGCATCTTATTCCATCCCGATATAACACTTAGCTCACCAATTGCCACTGCCTTTTTTCCATCACTGGAGAACTAATCACTGACATTAACAACTCTTTCACTGCCTGTGCCTGTGGCGATAAGTTCGCTCTGGCGGGTAAATTTAATGACAAAGAGAGACTCATGGAAGGAGTGGTAATGCGTGACATCCACCCATTTACTGCGCCACATAACGAACGCGCGGCCGATTCGGGTAATACTGCAACGCCCATGCCGCTGGCAATCGCTGCGGTAAGCGTGGCAATAGACTCAATTTCACCAATAACTTTTGCCGTGAGTCGCCGTAGGGAAAAAGCCTCATCAACACGAAGTCTAATAGCACTGTAATCACTGGGGAGAAAGAGGTTCATTTGCGCAATAGCATTCACATCAACGCTTTGCCCCGGGCAATCTTGAGTTCCTACCAGAAAAAGATCTTCTTTCAGCAAAGCCTGACTGGATACACCAGCCACAGGGGAATGCTCATAAATCACCGCCATATCGAGTTGGTGATTTATCAATTTTTCGTTAAGCACTGCACCACTATTTTCATGAAGATAGATAACGATCTCCGGAAATTCAGCGCGAACCGCCTGTAATAAGGGCATGGTGATGGATGACGCAGCGGTTCCTGGTGCAAAGCCAATCGAGACTTGCCCCGATAATGCCTGACCAACGTTATGCACCGCCAGTTGGGCCTGTTCACACTGACGTAAAATGGCCCGCGCATGGGTATAGAGAATTTTTCCGGCGTCTGTTGGTGTAACGCCCCGCTTTGTACGGATCAAAAGTTGTTGATTTAACTCACCTTCCAGTGTGGCAACCTGCTGGCTGAGCGCTGGTTGTGCGATATGCAATACTTCAGCAGCCTGGGTCAGGCTACCAATATCTACAATTTTTACGAAGTATTTCAGGCGTCTGAAGTTCATGTTGCCTCCGGTTTTTAAGAATCGGCCCAAGTGCCGCCATTACTTACAACCAGATTGCAAGATGCTTGCCAGTTTTATTTTGGTGTTGATGTACAAGCTAACCAACTGTCAAATAAGAGATTATGATAGATTCGTCATTTGCTCCTTTAATCAGCTGTCGCGTTCCCCTGCCCTATAAAAGGAGGGTATGCACCACGATGGTTCATTACCCAATAAGATTGAAAGCTCACCACTTTGTTGAAATTGACAGCAAACAAACAAAAAAATGCATTTCACCCTTTGACATCACCATGCACTGCCATTAATATGCGCCCCGTTCACACGATTCCTCTGTAGTTCAGTCGGTAGAACGGCGG
>ERZ779746.15-NODE-15-length-149147-cov-22.287936_pt1 | contig 149147 bp, 126 predicted proteins | sample MGYA00511888_ERZ779746 | MGnify/ENA primary metagenome ERZ779746 (study PRJEB29588, sample SAMEA1964695) | human gut metagenome | biome: human gut; feature: human-associated habitat; material: faeces | place: Denmark | collected 2008/2010 ... | reverse complement strand
TAGCCGCCTGCATCCACCAAGACCAGACGCTGATTGACGGGCAGAGCGTGAAGCTCCGGCTGCTTGAACCCATGCAGGCGGGTAATATCATTGTTCCAAGAAACACTGTCCTGTCAGGTGCGGCGAAGGTGCAGGGCGAACGGCTCGACATCACCGTTTCATCCATTGAACATGCGGGCAACATCATCCCAGTGGAACTCGCCGTGTTCGACACGGACGGGCAGAAAGGGCTTTCCGTCCCGTCCTCGATGGAGCAGGAAGCCTTCAACGAGGCAATGGCGAACATCGGCAGCGGGCTGGGCACAAGCATTTCCTTCACGCAGAACGCCGGGCAGCAGGTGGCGATGGACGTTACAAGGGGGCTGATGCAGGGCGCATCGGGCTACCTCGCCAAGAAGTTCCGCACCGTGAAAGTAAAACTGAAAGCCGGGTACAAGGTGATGCTTTACGCCAAACAACAGTAATCCAACAACAAACCACTAAAAATTTCCAATCAAATGAAGAAGTATTTTGCAATGTTCGCCCTCCTGTTGGGCGTGTGTGCGGCAAACGCACAAACCAATGACGCCGTGAGATATGCGGCGGGCAACGACCTGTACCAAGGCATTACCCGGAAACTCCCTTACCGGCAGATGGTAACGCCCTACGGCGTGGAAGTGACCTTTGCCAAGACGGTGCATATCATTTTCCCCTCCGCCGTGCGCTATGTCGATTTGGGGAGCAACCACATCATAGCGGGCAAGGCGGACGGTGCGGAGAACGTCATCCGGGTGAAAGCCACGACAGAGGGCTTTCCGGGGGAAACGAACTTCTCCGTCATCTGCGAGGACGGCAGTTTTTATTCCTTCAATGCCAAGTATGCCCGTGAACCGGAAATGCTCAACATCGAAATGAAGGACTTCTTGGAAAATGAAGATACGTCCGACTTCTCGCATACCCGGATGAGCATCTACTTCCGGGAACTTGGCAACGAAAGCCCGCTCTTGGTGAAGCTCATCATGCAGAGCATCTACAAGGAGAACGACCGGGAGATACGGCACTTGGGCAGCAAGCGTTTCGGCATCCAGTTCTTAATCAAGGGCATTTACACCTACAACGGGATGCTTTACGTACATACGCAGACGAAGAACAGTTCCGCCGTGCCTTTCGACACGGATTTCATCCGGTTTAAGATTGTCGATAAGAAAGTGCCGAAGCGGACAGCCATTCAGGAAACGGTACTGGATGCGGTACGCAGTTATAATGAAGTGATAGAGATTGCCGGGAAAAGCACGGTGCGCACGGTGTACGCCCTGCCAAAGTTCACCATCCCGGACGACAAGCTGCTGATGGTGGAACTTTACGAGAAGAACGGCGGTCGCCACCAAAGCATCCGGGTGGAGAACGCCGACATCGTGAACGCCAAGGAGATAGACGAACTCAAAATCAAATAGGCAATGAAAAAACTTGTCTTTATAATGACACTCTTTGCGCTGTGCCTGCATTTCAACCAGGCACGGGCGCAAAGATACCTGCCGGGCATGAAGGGCTTGCAGGTTACGGCGGGCATGGCGGACGGGGTTCACTGGAACAGTAACACGGATTTCGCCTACCACATCGGGGCGGCGTACAGCGTCTATACCAAGAACGCCAACCGCTGGGTGATTGGCGGGGAGTACCTGCACAAGAAGTATGACTACAAGGATATGCGCATCCCGGTGGAACAGTTCACGGCGGAGGGCGGCTATTACCTGAAATTCCTTTCGGACAGGCGCAAGACCTTCTTCCTCTCGCTGGGGCTTTCGGCTCTCGCCGGGTATGAGACCAGCAACCGGGGCGACAAGCTGCTGCCGGACGGGGCTACGCCCTCGGATGAAGATTGCTTCATCTACGGCGGCGCATTGACGCTGGAACTGGAAGCCTACCTGACCGACCGGGTCGCCCTGCTCGTGAACGCAAGGGAACGGATGCTGTTCGGCTCGGACATCGGCAAGTTCCATACGCAGGTGGGGCTGGGACTGAAATTCATCATCAACTAACCGTTATATAACATATAATAATGTATATGAAGAATGCAATGTATAAAATCATCGTGGGTTGCTACATCGTGGCTGCCCTCGTGCTTGTTACCGCCTGTAATGACGGTTTGGACATTCAGCAGGCTTATCCGTTCACGGTGGAGACGCTGCCCGTACCCAAGAAACTGAAAGTCGGGGAAACCGCCGAAATACGCTGCCAGTTGGTGCGGAGCGGTCGCTACCAGTCGACCACCTACCAGATACGCTATTTCCAGCCTGACGGAAAGGGCAGGCTGGAAATGGACGACGGCACGGTATTCCTGCCCAATGACCTGTACCCGCTGGAGAAAGAAACATTCCGGCTCTACTACACCTCGGCATCGACCGACCAACAGACGATTGACATTTATATCATCGACAGCTTCGGGCAGATGCAGCAGCTTTCGTTCTCGTTCAATAATGACAGCGGGGAAGAAACACCGGAGTAGCCATATAAGTATTTATTAGAATATTATTTATAAGTGTATAGTTCCTATCAAGTTAAAATTGTCTTGACCAAACGAATTTATAGAACAAAAATAGATGATATTTAGACAAGAAAGTGTGGCAGACGGTTCCATTTATAGTCGTCTGCCACTAATTATTTTTCTTGGATATATTCTTTATCTTTAATTTTAAAGTATCTAAGTGCTTCTGTCATTATACACTTTTCGTTTTTCTGCCATTGATTGCACAAACATTCTTCGGTGGTTTTATCATCGGGAGTATACTGCGCTTTGGAACAAATTTTAAACCATTCACATTTTGTATTATTACTATATGATTTCATTCGCTTAAATATCAATTCCAAGCCTATCATAGATGCCGTTTCTATATATGGTTTTGGAGGCTTTTCTGAGTTATTCATTGGCATTATTGTTAGATTATTAGCTTCTATAAATGGATAACCATATACTTTTTCAAAAACATTTGAAAACATGTTTTTATCACTTATATCTGCATGATACAATACATCTAATAGCACACAATTTCCACTTTTTATTTCGTTTTTACAGTTTTCTACAACTTCTTCGTAGTAATGTAACTTACAACCAATAGCCGAACTTACACTTTTTTTAAAATCATCAAGAAACAAACATAATGCTCTATACATAGGCATTTCCTTACCCATATATGTAACAGAGTTGTCTTTTAGGATTTTCTGGTATAGTTCATACCCATTAAGTGATTGATTTTTCTTCGATAACTCTATCAAATCAAAAAATGCAATACCGGGATTATCGAACATCAGCGAACAAAAACAAAGTGAAATCATCATTTTTTTATCATTTGAGATTTCACTATAAATGGATTTGCAGATTAATTCAACACTACAATAAGGAATAGTAGCATGATACAACTCGTCATTAATGAAAGATTGGATTAAATGTGCCATACTTTCTATTATACACATATAGCCAAAATAAAATCCATTTTCGATAGCCAAGCCATTTTCAAAATCATATATTCCTATTTTGACTGCCTTTTTATTCTTTTTTGCAATAGAAATCTCCTTATCTGAGATTTCTATTGCATCTATATTGTAATTACAAGTTCTACTACCTTTTACCCCATTAAAGAAATCAATGAACCTCATAAGCCCCTTATGGTCTTTCCAAAGTTCTAATGGCAATTTTATAGTTTCATTTTTAATAATGTAATCACGGTATAAAATAAACATCTTATTATACATAGCACAAATTTTTACCCCAAACAAGGTTGTCATGTGTTGCATATAGTGTATATATTCATGAAAGAAAGTGCCGTATTGTTGGTTATCCATATTGGTTATAGGATATGTTATATCACCATCAACAACCATGTGTATATGGTTAGTTTCATATTTACTAACTCTACCTTCAAGTATATCAATATCAAATAATGCCATATCATAAAATTTTCGACTAAATTAAGGGATTTCTTTTTAATATCGAAGTGTTCGCCGATAAAACTCTTTTAGTTAATGTTTTGGCATCTATTTAGGAAAAAAGAACATGGTTTCTTTGCTACTTTATTTCCCGACACCCATGAAAGAAAGTAGCGGCATTTCGCCGCCGTCCCTCTTATGGGTCGGGCAATAATCTAAGGCGGTGCAACGTGCCGAACTCGTCAGACTTGCGCCCCCATGCCCAATCCTCCGTGTAGAAATCATCGCCCCACTGGTGCGAATGGCCGAAACGTACTTTCACGTTTACCGAATATTCGTTTTCTTCCGTGTCCTCGATAACGCCCGTTACCATCATGCCCGTAAAAATACACTCGCAACGCTTGCCGATTAGGTCTTTGCTTACTTCTGTCGTTTTCATATCCTTAAAATTTTATGGGTTATTATTCCGTTCTTTCTTCTCTATCCATTCGTTACGCCTGCGGCGGCATTCTGCCAGCGTCTTAGCCACTGTCGAAAACAGTTCCCCGTCCGTGTGGCGGTAGTCATATTGGTAGAATGTCCGTCCCCTGAATGCGCACAAACGGAATTTCACGAACTTTTCTTCTCCCGGTGTTTGGGTGATACTCACCCCGTTTCTGTTCAATGATTGCATAAATTTCTGTTTTTGTTGGTTACTAATTTCGTTGTTTCAGCGGGCAGGGCTTTTAACCCCGCCCGAATGGTCGTTTAAGCCGCCCGGAATACAAACCCGTCATCAAACCAGTAGTCGCACATGAACAAATCACGGGCAAACTGTTTGTAGTCGAAATAGGTCTTTGCGAACTCCGGCAGGTCGTAGCATTCCTCTACAATCTGATAGGCGAAATCTTCTTCATCGTCATACTGCCCTTGATACTCGTCTTGGAAGTCCCTAACAAGGTCGTCGGCATCTTCCTCGCTCAAATCATGGTTTTTGTAGTTGCACCACACGAAAAAGGCTTCCTGTTCCGTGTCGCCCAAATCCTCCACCGCATCCCGCAAGGTGAAGAAGTTCCCGGAAATCCAGCTTTCGGAAATCAAATTCTCCGGGATATTCTCGTAATCCTGAAACATAAATTCCGCATCTTCCTCGTCCTTGTGAAGCTCCCGGCAGGCTTCGTAAAACTCTTCCTTGTCCGCATAGTCCGACAAGTCCAGCCATGCGCCGAACAGTGAACCGTTGTTATACTTGCCGTAAGTACCTACATAAACTCTTGCTTCTGATAATGTTGCCGTTTCCATATCGCTGTAAATTTTAAGTTTTTAATTTTTATGCGGATTCGAGAGGTGAGGGAGTTGAAGTTTCACTGAACTTTTTTCCCGTTTCCCGTAAATCCGACCTTTTTTTTATGCGTCTTCCGGTCGGGTCGGTCGTTTTCGTTTCACATAGGCAGGTTTGTGAAGGGGTCTTGCTATGCAAATTTTTCCGACAAAAAATTTTCCCCGACCAACGGAAGACGGAACATTTTTTTTCGATGAAACCTAATTTGCAGAGCCAAAAGCCCCCGTAGCTACCTTTGCCTATTGAAGCGTGAAAAACGACCTCCCGGCTGGGGGACTGCATAAAGGGGAGGGTTTACCGATAGGGAAACGGGATAAAAGTTCTTGTTCCCTTTTATCTGATAGGGAACACTTACAAAGCGGGCGGGAAAGGCAAGGGTGTCGGAAGCCCGTCTTTCGATACGCTTGTGCGGGTTTCCGAAAGCTCTTTTCACGAAAAACAGTCAGCCATGCCCCGCACGGCTGGCGTTTCGGGGAATGTGCCGGAGGAAAAGGATATAAAAAAACGGGTAGCCCGGTGGACTGCCCGCAAGATAAATGGAAGCTACTTGTTGGAATACAATCCATTAAACAGCATTTCGTTACCGAAACCGTTACCTGTCAGTTTCCGGCTTGTCATAGGTAACGAATCCGATTCTACGGCGTTGCTTTTGCTCTTGGGACTGGCTCAAAAGCTGGGTCAATGCCTGATAGATGTCGTTGAACTGTGCATCGGTGCTGGCTTCCAGTTCCTCAATGCGTTTCAACAGTTCTTCATACCCTGCGACCATCTGACGCATAAGGACAAATGCCCGCATGATGGAAATGTTCACCTCGATGGCGGTCTGGCTGCGCAAGACGGATGAAAGCATGGCTACGCCCTGTTCGGTGAAAGCCATAGGCAAGGCTGCGCCAAAGTTGTAATCAGGGGGTATCACATTTTGTGATACCCCTATGGATAACAATAAGTTGGCTTCCTCTTTCGAGAGGACAAACATAAAGTCGGACGGGAAACGACTGATGTTGCGTTTGACTGCTTGTTTCAAGGCTCGTGTCTCTACTTGGTAGAGTTCCGCCAAATGGAAGTCAAGCATCACCCGGCAACCCCTGACTTCAAAGATTTTGTTTTGAATGACCTGCAAATCCATAAACTTCAAGATTTTATTGTGATTAAACGCTTGTTTTTCTTTCATTCAGTCTTTGGGCGAACATATCCATGTCGGCACTCAGTTTCGTGTCGATGATTTTAGCGTAAATTTGTGTAGTTCTGATATTTGTGTGTCCCAACATCTTGGAAACGCTCTCAATGGGTACGCCGTAACTGATACTGAGGGTCGCAAAACTATGGCGGGCAACGTGATAAGTGATTTTCTTGTTTATGCCGCACACCGTTGCGATTTCTTTCAAGTAATCGTTCATCTTCTGGTTGCTGATTATCGGGAGGATTTTGCCGTCAGGCAGTTTCCCGTCATATTTCTGCAAAATGGCTTTGGGAATATCCAACAGACGGATATTGGACGTTACGTTTGTCTTGTGCCTTTTCTTGATTATCCACAGATTGCCGTCAAAGGAAACCTTTATGTTCTCCGCCCGCAACTCGCACACGTCCACATACGACAAGCCCGTATAACAGCTAAAAATAAACATATCACGCACCTGTTCCAGCCGCTTGCTGGCAAAGGTTTTCTGATAAATGCGGTCTAACTCGTCCTGTTCGAGATACCCTCTTTCCACATACTCGAACTTCAACTTGTATGCCCCGAAAGGATTAAAGTTTATCAAGCCCAGATTGTGGGCGAACAGCACAACGGTTCTGAAACGCTGCACAAACTTCATGGCGGTGTTGTGGGTACATGGATAGTTATCACGGATGAACAGGTAGAAGCCCTCGATGAACACCACGTTTATCTCCCGAAAGCTGATATCCTCCACATGGTAGTTCGTGCGGATATATTCGGCAAGACGGTTCTTTGTGAGTTCGTACCGGGTGTATGTCCGGTGCGTGGCGGTCTTTCCTACTTTCAGCGCATACTGCTCGTTATGCTGTGCGAACACTTGCAGGAGGCTCTTAGCCTTTTCCTCCTTGCCCAAAAAGGTGTTGCGCACCTTTTCGGCGGTAACATAGCCGTCCCTTTCCAGTATGGTCTGGTAGTGCTTGTACAGGGTGGCTTTGATACCGTCCAGCATTTCATTCATGCGGGTAAACTCCGCTCCACGTCCGGACACCTTTCCCGTCTTGGCTTGCCAGTTCTTGGGATTGACTTCAAGTTTGGTGTTGAACTGCGCCAGTTTACCGTCAATGGTAATACGTGCCATGATGGGCATATTACCGTTCTTTTTTACCTTGTCCCGCTTCAAGAAGAACAATACTCGGAATGTTGATTTCATACCTCATTTTTTAAGTTACAAAACTACTTTTATTAACTCATAATGAGATAAATGCAGGGTCGCCAAATCCCGACAGCGTTCCGCCAATTTCCGACAAATCGTACCCCTTTTTTGAAAATCTTGTCGGGGGTACGAATTGGGTACTAATTTTTGTCCGTCAATGCCCTCTTTTTGGCGGTCAAGGTCGCCAAAAGGCAATAAAAAAAGTCCCACAAAATATTGATTTTGTAGGACTTGTCTTTTTGTTGTCGCCTTTTGGCTTTTCTTTTGGTGATCCGCCTGGGGCTCGAACCCAGGACCCCAACATTAAAAGTGTTGTGCTCTACCAGCTGAGCTAGCGAATCATCAGTAGTGCCCTTTTTCAAAGGCGTTGCAAAGGTATGCTTTATATTTAGATTAGCAAAATTATGCGGGTATTTATTTTGTTAATGAATATTAATTAACTTATTCTCTGTTACTTGTAATGTCATTTTCTTTCTCGTCTTCTGGCGGAACTATGTAGCGTTGGTAGTAAGAGAGGAGCAGCGAGGTAAGTGGAAGTGCTATAATCATACCTATTACACCTAACAAAGAACCCCAAATAGAGAGTGAGAGTAAGATAATGGCAGGATTAAGACCTGTGACATTACCCATAATACGAGGAACTAAAAATCCATCTTGTATGATTTGAATGATGAGATATACTGCCAGAGTGCTTAGTGCCAGCAACCAAAAATTTCCACCAGTATCGGCCGCTCCTATGACGCAGAGTAGAGCTGCCGGTATATAGCTAAGTATTTGCATATATGGTATCATGTTGAGCAGACCGACAAGCAGTCCTAATGGTATAGCCATAGGAATACCTACTATAAGAAAGCCTATGCAATGCAGTATGCCTACGATGCTGGCAACCAAAGCCTGTCCGCGAAAATAGCGGTTCATGCTCTCTTTTACATCGTTGCCTACACGGAATATGGGTTTACGGTATTTCCGTGGAATGAGGCGCCCAAAACCTTTAATGATATTGTCGTAATCGAGTAAAATAAAGAATACATACAGTATGGCAATGCTCCAGCTTATAATGGTTATGAGTCCATGTATTGACGACGAGAGTAAGTTGTATGCCTGTATTAGTACATTACGACCCAATTCGCTCCATTGTTCACGACTGAGTAATGCTCCAATGTTTTCGAGCGAGATGTATTTTTTGATGGTTTCTTGCAGTTCTTGCGGGAAGAACGGTATCTCTTGTGTAGAATTCACATATACAGCCACAAGGTTGTAGAGATGTTGTGTCTCTTTGATAATCATGGGTACTATCAGCGCAAATATAGCTGATAGTACGATTACAATCTCGGCCAGCGTCAATAGTATTGCTATAACGCGTTTGCGTAACCGCATGGCACGTTGGTTCCACTCTACCAGAGGGTTTATCAGATAGGCTATAAGCCATGCTACAAAGAAAGGCAGCAATACGCCTTTAAGTCTGTTTATGAGCAGAATTATGCCAATAATTATAATAAGAATGATGACAATGCGTACAACGCGGTCGAAGGTAAAGGGACGCTTAAAGTAGTCTATCATTGTTGCAATACCATTATGTTTTGAATCGTTTCCTTAAAAGATAGCCACATCTTTTTTTAGTTGTCTGGAGAAACGTGGGTCAAGTATGAGGGTTTTCTTTTTCCTTTTCCTTCTCTTTTTCGTATTTCAGATAGCATTTGCGGCAGAGTGGTTGATACTCATTCCTTTCGCCTAAAAGGACGCGGCGGTCGCTATCGACAAGTCGGTAGGAATAGTTGGCAATATGACCACATTCTACGCATATGGCATGAACTTTTGTTACATCATCGGCAATAGAGAGCAAGGCAGGCATGGGGCCGAAAGGAATACGACGAAAGTCCATGTCCAGACCTGCCACGATTACACGTGTGCCGTTGTTTGCGAGTTCACTACACACTTCGACTATCCCGTCGTCAAAAAATTGCGCTTCGTCTATACCCACCACATCTACATCGCTTGTCATGAGCAGTATGCTGTGAGAATTGTCTACCGGCGTAGAGTGTATAGCATTGCTATCGTGCGATACTATGTCTTCTTCAGAATATCGCTTGTCTATTGCTGGTTTGAATATCTCTACCCGTTGACGGGCTATTTTAGCTCGCTTAAGGCGGCGTATAAGCTCCTCGGTCTTGCCCGAAAACATAGAGCCGCATATTACTTCAATACATCCTCTGCGGCTGGTTTCATAATTATTTTCGTTGAATATCATTGTTGTTTGGAGGTATTAATTGTACTGTCGTCGTAGATAGTATCGGCTGTTGATATTGATATTTTAGTTGTGTGTGCCCGGTATCGGTAACCTGTATGAATGATTGTTTATTTAATCACGTAGGTTTCCAACCACTGTTGCAGCGTTGTAAGTAACATATTGTGGTAAGCAAAGGTTTCGCGTGAGCCCCAGCCGTGTCCTCCTGTAGGAACAATGTGTAGTTCGGCTGGAATACCCTTCTCGGTAAGAGCCTTGTAATAGCGTATACTGTTTTCTATGGGTACAGCATTGTCGTCTTGGCTTACCATGATATATGCGGGTGGTGTATTGGTCTTTACTTGTAATTCGTTAGAGAATTGTTTTACCAAGGAGGGGTCAGGATGTTCGCCAAGCAAACGGGTACGCGACCCTGCATGAGTAATAGTCTCATCCATCGAAATTACGGGATAAAGTAGTATTTGGAATGCCGGGTGAGTATCGGCATGGAAAGCTGTAGCAAGAGTCGACGCTAAATGTCCGCCGGCCGATGAGCCCATGACACCTATTCGTTGTACGTCGATTTTCCATTCTTGTGCATGCTGCGAGATGCCGTGCATAGCTTCTTCGAGGCTCGCCAACGGTGCTTCATAATTGCCATAAGGCAATGTATAACTCAATACAAATACTGTAATACCGTTTTTGCAGAAGAAGGGAGCAAAGTTACGGCCTTCGTAATCCATGGTTTTGTATTGATACCCTCCTCCGGGGCAAATGATAATAGCTGCTCCGCAAGGATTCTCGGGAGTATACATTTCCATGTATGGACGGTTGTCGGAATATGGTTGTTCTAATGGTGTGCCGTCTAAGGCCATGTAAGTTGTGTTTTGTGCCAGACTTGCTATTGTAGAGGCAAGTAAGAGCGCCGCAATGGTATGTCTCATTATCTATAGTAGTTTGGTTTTATCTGTCGGTCTCATATTTTACCGTTGTATTGTGCATATATATAAGTAAGGCATCGACCCCTTTGGGCCGATGCCTTTATAAGAAGGGTCACACCGAAGAATGCGATGAAACTCCGAAAAAACAGGATTTGAGTGCCTCCGCCCCTTTGTAATCCACCGTGCTAAGCAACCTCTTTCGAGGCGTGGCCCGCCATTAGGACGCAAAGCTTTTCTCGGTATTTCATAAAATTTGATGAGTTTCCCAATCTACTTGAGTGCGACCCGAAATTCTCATCAATTATTGTATTACAAAAGTAATACGTCATGTCGAGAAATACAAGTTTTGAGTGTTAATTTTTATATTTACTTGGTCTCTAGGCCGTTTATCTCTTCTTTTTCGACATTTTGTTGATTATTGTTCAGTCTTGCAGCAGCTATCTGTTCCAAGTCGTGCCACAGCTTTTCATCGGGTACTGGTGCAACAATATCTATGATTTTGTGCGATACCGGGTGCTCAAAGAAAATGCGCCGCGCGAGCAAGGATATACCTCCGTCGGGGTTAGACCGTTCTGCACCATACTTCAGGTCTCCTTTAATGGGGCATCCCATACGCGCCAGTTGGCATCGTATCTGATGATGGCGACCGGTCTTCAAATCTATTTCGAGCAGATGGTAACGCTCGCTTGAGGCCAATAGACGGTATGTTAGTTCGGCACGCTGCGTGCCTGGGCGTGCCGTATCGTAGGCGATACTTTTGTTATTCTTTTCGTTTCTGGCTAGATAATGTATCAAAGTTCCTTGGTCATGTGGTGGCCGATTCTTGACAATTGCAAGGTAAGTTTTTTTTATTTCACCCTTCCGAAACATTTCGTTGAGCCTGGCTAAGGCTTTGCTTGTCTTGGCAAAAAGCACTAATCCACTCACAGGCCTGTCTAAACGGTGTGTAACCCCCACAAATACATTGCCTGGCTTGTTGTATTTCTTTTTGAGCCATTCTTTCAATGTCTCGCTCAATGGTGTATCACCGGTCTTGTCGCCTTGCACTATTTCGTGGCAGTTTTTGTTGACGACGATAATATGATTGTCTTCGTATAAAATTTCCATGTCTTGCAAAGGTAGTTGTTTTTTTGTCGCAAGGCAGTTGACTGAGCCAAAAAAAGGCGCGTGCCTGTTTATGGCAACGCGCCTCGAATCTTTGAGACAATTTTTTACATGTTCATACCGCCACAGCAATGTATTACTTGCCCGGTGACATATGATGAAAGGTCTGATGCGAGGAATGTAGCGACATTGGCAACATCCTCGGGGGTACCGCCGCGACGCAAAGGTATCTGTTTAGCCCACTCGGCTTTTACTTCGTCGCTCAGTTTGGCAGTCATATCGGTAATGATAAAGCCCGGAGCTATGGCATTGGCGCGAACGCCGCGAGAGCCCAGCTCTTTGGCAATAGATTTGGCAAGTCCTATCATACCGGCTTTCGATGCCGAGTAGTTGGCCTGTCCGGCATTGCCCGATACACCTACAACCGATGCCATGTTGATGATGCTACCACCTTTTTGACGCATCATGATGGGTGTAACGGCATGTATAAAGTTAAATGCCGATTTCAGATTCACTGTTATGACTGCATCCCATTGTTTCTCGTCCATGCGTATCATCAAACCATCGCGCGTAATACCGGCATTGTTTACGAGGATGTCTATTCTGCCGAAATCTTTCAGAATTTCGGCAATAACGGTGTGGGCTTCTTCAAAATTGGCAGCATTCGAGGCATAGCCTTTGGCTTTCACTCCATAGGCAGCAATTTCGGCTTCGGTGGCTTTGGCGTTCTCGTCGATAGCGAGGTCGGTAAATGCAACGTTGGCACCTTCTGAAGCAAACTTCAAGGCAATGGCCTTACCAATACCGCGAGCTGCACCTGTAATGACAGCTGTTTTTCCTTCTAGCAATTTCATATTTTATCAGTTTTTTAATAAGCCCCATTTCCCGTGTAGGGAAGGTGGAGCATGTTGGTATAATCTGTTTCCTTTTCAATCCTATTTCATGATGCCGTACAGTAAAAAGTCGGCAATAAGGCTTCGCATCCGTGAGCGCTCTACACCCACTTTGGCAAAATGATTTAATATATATGGTACATCAAGACCTTTGAGGGCGCTATGCAGGATGAAAGCTGCTACGGTGGTATCGTGTACGATAAAGACGCCCTTCGATACCCCTTCGTCTAAAATGCGCTTCAGCAAATCCAACTCATGTATCGACATCTTTTTACGGGCACGTTCAACTTCCCATATATCATGGAAAAACTCAGCGCGCAGCGACCCGTTGCGTTCTACCACCTCACGGATACATTCGAGCCGGGCTTCTATATAGCTCTCGAATTTCTCACTTGGCGGCATATCCTTATTCACAACGGCCGAGAGGCGATCATACATTCTGTTGGCTTCTGTCGATACTACCGCTTGATATATCTCTTGCTTATTATTAAAGTAGGTATATATCGTGCGACGACCTTTCCCCGAAGCCACGGCTATGTCGTTAACCGTCGTATTGGTGACACCCTTTTGGGCAAATAGGCGTTGTGCTTCTTCTACGATATGTTGGTATGTAGCGTCAGACATCTTTCTACCTTATTACTTTATAACTGTTTGCACAGTAAAACTGTTGTTGCGCAAAAGTAATACTTTTATTATAATTTTCAAGCCATTGTAACGGTTTTATTGCAGTTTATACAGACAGTAGAGTTTTTATGTTTTTTGATGTGTATCGCAACACTCTGTATAATTGAATGTTATGAACCTGTTTGTATTTTTTAATACAAAAAATAGGGCAAAGCTATTGCATTCTACTCAAAAGTGCCTTACCTTTGCAGCCGTAAACATCGCGGGGTGGAGCAGTGGTAGCTCGTTGGGCTCATAACCCAAAGGTCATTGGTTCGAATCCTTTCCCCGCAACTAAGCAAGGGCAACTTCCATTAGAAGTTGCCCTTATTTTGTCTGTAATAAGGGCATTATTTCGTGGTGGTGAGGGAGTGTGTGGCTTATTTTATAGAGACTCTTAATCCTAACTCTATGCTGAAATTGAGTGGCCTTTCTTTGTAAATATTTTCTATGGCCGTGCCGTCGTCAAAGTAGAAACTGCCTCCCGGTTCTATATAGAGACCAAGTTGGGGTAGTATATTGAATTGTGCTCCTGCTGCTGCATTGATAGACCATTGCAATGGTCTGGTACTTATCGGAGTGGTATTGGTTGTAGAACGTTCCTCCATAACGTAGTCGGTGGTGATGTTTCCGTCGACACATTTTTCTATCGTCATGCCGCCCGATACGTAGAAGAGAAACCAGCGGTTTTCCCATATATTGAAGCCGATTTTTACCGGTACGCCAATGTAGTGCAGTGTTTGTTTTGAGAGGTAGTAATAGCTTTCGCTACCCGATTGTAATTGTGAGTGCAACATAGTGTATGTTATGCCACTCTCGATGCTCCATCGGTGGTCTATGTTATACCTTACGGTGATACCAGTTCGTAATGGTTGGCTGTGTTTAGTCTTACTTTGGCATGCTTTGCGTGCGTTGGAGTGTATGATTGACATCAATGGAAGCATGTTGTTTTCGTTGGCATATTGCATGGAGGCTTGTGCGGTATTGTTAGAGGCCGACAGTTGTGCATAACCTTGTGATGTATGACTACCGGAAGTTGTATTTGACAGAAATACCGAGGCACTCCATTGGGTAAAACTCTTGGAGGGTCGATTGGCCATTGTTATGTGCTGTGTCGCAATAAGGTCGTCGTTGTCTTGAGTAAGTATATGTCTGGGTAGAGCTTTTGGTGTATGATTTGTTGTGTCGCCGGTATCTGTCAGGAGTGGTTTTTGTGTATCATATTGAGGTATGAGAGAGGGAGTAGTATCGGTTGAGGATACGGATGGGATGTTGGCCTCGACTGTGGGGTGAGAGGTAATGTGTTGGGGATTTGAGTGGGCTAAAGACGAGCCTTCTGTATGGAAATGTACGGGCTCTTCTGATTGTTGGCATGGAGCGAGAACCTTTGTTGTAGAGTCGGACGTAAGGGGCGTATGGTTATCTACGATAAGTAGAGACAACGTGCATACTATGGCTATTGCCAGTGTAGCTGCCACAGCTGCTATTCGTTGCCATATATGGCGCTTTGTGGGTCGCAGTGAGACAGGACCGTTATGAATATTCGTAGCGCGTTCTATATTCTCCCACAAACCGTCGGGTGCAGGTTCTTCATAATTTTCCATGCGTTTCCGCATTTTGTCATTCCAGTTTTTCTCCATACGTTTATGTGTTTGACTGGTTGTAGCGATTGATTTCTTCGCGGAGTATTGCCTTTGCACGATATAGTTGCGATGCCGATGTACTCTCTTTGATGTGGAGTAATGAGGCTATTTCTTTGTGGCTTTTGTTTTCAAAAACATAGAGGTTAAATACAGTACGATAGCCTGTAGGTAAGGATTGTATCATTCCCATGATAGCCGATTGTGGAATAGACTCTATCTCGGGCATTTCGTCGTCGGGAATATCAGGAACATCTTTCATAGAGTGTATCCATTCGAAATGTTCTTGCTCTTTGAGTTTATCAATAGACTCGTTGACAACAATGCGCGTTGTCCAAGCCAGCAGTGAGCCACTTCCGCGATATTCAAATGAGCTTATCGACTCGAAAATTTTGATGAAGCTGTCTTGCAATACATCTCTTACGGTTTCCTTGTCGGTAATATAACGTGAGCATATAGCGTTGAGACGACCAATGTACATGTCGTACAGCTCCTTCATGGCATTGGTATCGCCATGAAGGATTTTTTGCACGACTTCTTTCTCATTACTCGTTTTTGTCATCTCATATTTTTGCCGAGCCTTGGGTAAGGCTGTCGGTCGCGAAGATAGTGCAGCAAGTTTTTTTCGATGCAAAAGTACGTCGAAGCATCGTTTTAGCAAATATATGTCGACGCGTTATTGTAGCACTATGTCGCTTTTCGTCTCGGCTATGTTAATGGGCGATGGGGTGCTCTTGCGAGTGCAGTAGTTAAACTCGGTACTCTTCTCTCCGTCGTATGAGTTCCATGTGAGTTTTAGTTTTACCGTTTTACCGTTGGTATCAGGTAGATCGCTCAGCCTGAAAGCTACCAATCCGTCGCCCCATATTCCGCAGATGTCGCCATGGGCGTCGTGTCTGAATTGTACTTCATAAGGATTCTCGGGGTTAACATCGGTAAGCAAATTTACACGGTGTGTAATGCCGTTACCGCTCCATTTTGTTCTGAATCTTAGGGTTAGATATCCATCTTCAGCAATGGTTATCCAGTCATTTATAATCTCAACAGGGTCATTGCCATAGAGAGAATCGTTTAGAGTACCTTTGTCGGCCACCGTCGGTTTGGTGAGAATACTATCTATCCAGTTTACATGTACGGCTTTTGAATAGGTCTTATCGGGGTTGTTTACCTCGTAGCAGCTAACTAAAGCTCGTAACTCCTTATCACCATAAGGCGATTTCTCCATATTGACCGGTAGCAAGGTCGTACTGTCGTCGAGTTGCATGTAGAAGGCTCCGTTATCGATGGGCTTTACGGTCACAATGGCATTGGGGGCATTGTATACTATGTAGTAATTGTCGTCATTGTCTAAGCATGAATGTAGCATGGGAAGCAACGCGGCAAGCAATATTGCCGGTACTACGGGTTTCAATCTCATCTTTTTCATAATGGTTTGTTTGGTAGTATTAATAAGTAATATTTGTGCTTTATTATATAAACTCCATATCGGGTAAATCTTGCATTGCCATATGTGAAAAAATATTATTATTTACATATCATCTATGTCGATGGCCGTGCTACGTCGATATAATTATGAAATATGCTTTATAACGATTTGATATTTGAGGGTTCGGGTTATTTTTACTACCTTTGCCCGGTAATTTATATTGATAACATATATAGACACAAATACTATGTTTGAAAACCTTAGCGAACGGTTAGAACGCTCCTTTAAGATACTGAAGGGTGAGGGAAAAATCACCGAAATAAATGTAGCAGAAACGCTCAAGGATGTGCGTCGTGCCTTGCTCGATGCCGATGTTAACTACAAGGTTGCCAAGCAATTTACCGATACGGTAAAGGCAAAGGCAATGGGCCAGAATGTGCTGACGGCTGTCAAGCCTGGGCAAATGATGGTAAAGATTGTCCATGATGAGTTGGCAACGCTCATGGGTGGCGATACGGCCGATGTTAATCTTAACGGTCAGCCTGCTATAATATTGATGTCGGGTCTGCAAGGTTCTGGTAAAACGACATTCTCGGGTAAGCTCGCTAAAATGTTCAAGTCGAAGCGTGCCAAGCGTCCGTTGCTGGTGGCATGCGATGTGTATCGTCCTGCTGCTATCGACCAGTTGAAGGTACTGGGTGAGCAGATAGAGGTACCCGTGTATAGTGAAGAGGGGGTGAAAGACCCTGTGGCAATAGCCAAAAATGGCGTGAAATATGCCCGTGAGAATGGATTCGATTTGGTAATTGTCGATACCGCCGGTCGTTTGGCTATAGATGAGCAGATGATGAAAGAGATTGCTGCCATCAAGGCTGCTATCAATCCCGGTGAAACGCTCTTCGTTGTAGATTCTATGACGGGACAGGACGCCGTGAATACGGCTAAAGAGTTTAACGACAGGCTCGATTTCGATGGTGTGGTACTTACCAAGCTCGATGGTGATACTCGTGGTGGTGCAGCCCTTTCGATACGCACGGTGGTAAATAAGCCTATCAAATTTATAGGTACGGGAGAGAAACTCGATGCTGTAGATTACTTCCACCCCTCACGTATGGCCGACCGTATATTGGGTATGGGCGATATTGTGTCGTTGGTAGAGCGTGCACAAGAACAATATGACGAGGAAGAAGCTCGCCGCTTGCAGAAGAAGATTGCCAAGAACCAATTCGACTTTAATGACTTTTTGGCTCAGATACAGCAGATAAAGAAAATGGGTAATCTCAAAGAACTTGCTTCTATGATACCTGGTGTAGGCAAAGCCATTAAAGATATGGATATCGATGATAATGCTTTCAAGAGCATCGAGGCAATAATCTACTCGATGACCCCGGCCGAACGTTCCAATCCGGGCATACTTAACGGTTCGCGCCGTCAGCGTATTGCCAAAGGTAGTGGTACGACGGTGCAAGAGGTCAATCGATTGATAAAACAATTTGACGATACCCGCAAGGTGATGCGCATGGTCACTCAAGGTGGTAAAAACGGTATGCGAGGAGCCATGAAGGGAATGCGCCGTAAATAACAATATATAATAACCTTAATCTTATCCTTTATGCAACTGATTGACGGGAAAGCCATCTCTGCTCAAATAAAGCAAGAGATTGCGCAAGAAGTAGAACAGATTTGTGCTGCAGGAGGCAAACGCCCGCACCTTGCCGCCATCTTAGTAGGACACGACGGCGGAAGCGAGACGTATGTAGCGCACAAAGTGAAAGCGTGCGAGCAGTGCGGTTTCAAATCGTCGCTTATCCGCTACGAAGAAGATGTAACGGAAGAGGAACTGCTCGCCAAAGTTGAAGAGTTGAACCAAGATGACGATGTCGATGGTTTTATCGTGCAACTTCCTTTACCGCGTCATATCTCCGAACAGAAAGTAATAGAGACTATCGATTACCGCAAAGATGTCGACGGTTTTCATCCCATCAACGTAGGCCGTATGTCTATCGGTTTACCTTGTTTCGTTTCGGCAACCCCTGCTGGTATCATGGAACTTTTTGCCCGCTATAAAATAGAAACAAAAGGTAAGCATTGCGTAGTGCTGGGGCGTAGCAATATCGTGGGTAAGCCTGTGGCTATGTTGATGATGCAAAAGACCTATCCCGGTAATGCCACCGTGACAGTATGCCATAGTGCAACTCCCAATCTGAAGGAGATATGCCGCACGGCCGATATTATTATAGCTGCCATGGGAAGCCCCAACTTCGTTACTGCCGATATGGTGAAAGAGGGCGCCGTAGTGATAGATGTAGGTACTACACGCGTGCCTTCTACCGTGACTAAGAGCGGCTGGAAACTGACGGGCGACGTAAAGTTTGATGAGGTAGCGCCACGCTGTTCTTACATTACACCTGTTCCAGGCGGTGTGGGACCTATGACTATTGTGTCGCTCATGCGCAATACGTTATTGGCAGGAAAGAAAGCGATATATAAGTAAAAGCTTCATACGTAAGTATCAAACCCGTATAGAGTGGATGTGCCTTGATGAAAATTTGGCACATCCGCTTTTTTCTTATATCTTCGCCCGTAAGAACAGAAAAATATCGACGTATGAAATATATAGGTGCACATGTAAGTGCGCAAGGCGGGGTAGAAAATGCCCCCGTCAATGCCCACGAGATAGGAGCAAAGGCTTTTGCTTTGTTTACCAAAAACCAACGGCAATGGATGGCACAACCGCTCACCGAGCGTAGTATAGAGGCGTTTAAGAAAAACTGTGCCGCATATGATTTTGATGCTGCGCATATATTGCCTCACGACAGTTATCTTATCAATTTGGGACATCCTGAGGAAGAGGGTATCACCAAGTCTCGCGATTCTTTTATCGGTGAAATGCAGCGTTGTGAGGCTCTAGGGCTGAAATTGCTTAACTTTCATCCGGGCAGTCATCTGAAGGCGATAGACTTGGACACGTGCTTAGAGCGTATAGCAGATTCGATAAATCTTGCTCTTGACCATACGGCGGGTGTCACAGCAGTTATAGAGAATACGGCAGGTCAGGGTACGAATGTAGGATTTGCCTTTGAACATATTGCTACTATCATAGAAAAAGTAAAAGACAAGTCGCGGGTAGGGGTGTGTATAGATACATGCCATGCCTATGCTGCCGGTTACGACCTTGCTACCGATGCCGGTTTTACTGCAACGTGGAACGACTTTGACCGCATCATTGGATTTAACTATTTGAAGGGAATGCACCTCAACGATGCCAAAAAGGGTTTGGGTTCGAGAGTCGATCGCCATGAAAGTCTTGGCAAAGGTGTGTTGGGCGCACGCTGCTTTGAGTTGTTGATGGCAGATAGTCGTTTCGATAACATCCCGCTTATATTGGAGACACCCGACGAGTCTTTGTGGCGCGACGAGATAGCATGGCTATATAGTCTGCCCGGGGCAAAATAAGTCCTTGCGATATTGGGGCTGTTGTGACGCGAAGAAGAGTGTTCAGCCGTTGAGCTCTTCTTCGGTCAGATAACGTATGATTTTGGCAGGAACACCGCCTACAATGGCGTTGTCGGGAACATCTTTTGTCACAGTACTGCCAGCTCCTACGATGGCATTTCGGCCTATAGTGACACCCTGCAGTATAGTAGAGTTGGAGCCTATCCATACATGATCTTTCAAAACGATAGGTTTAGGATGTGTTTTATCTCTCAGACGGGGAGGAAACAGATGATTGAGTGTGGCGAATACCACTGCATGACCTATCTGGCAATTGTCTCCTATCGTTACGCCACCGTGGTCCTGAAAGTGGCAGCAGGCGTTGATAAATACGTTTTTCCCTATTGTGATGTTTTTGCCGAAGTCGGTATAAAAAGGAGGAAAGAGACAGAATGTCTCATCGACGGGCTTGCCTATGATTTGTGAGAATAACTCGCGTACCTCGCTGGGAGAGTGGTATTTACTATTGAGTTGGTATACTATTTTGCGAGTCTCATCACTCTGTGCACGCATGAAGGCTAAAACTTCGGGGCTGTCCAATACTTCTTGTCTATTGGCTATACTGATATATTCTTCTATTGTCATGAATGTTATACTTTTATCAATAAAGTAGTTGTGAACTTTTTAGACGATGTAAAGATAGAAGTTCAGTCGAATTTTGCAGCTACCATAATTGCAGAAAAAAGTGCCTCAATTCCCTTTTTTACGGTGCCATTCAAGAGCCTATCCATTACGATGTATCATGTATTGGTTAAGTTGATTTTTCAGCTACTTTACACTACCTTTGCAGTCGCTCAAATATTATATTGTGGAAAAAGATTTATTGCAAGACCTTAATGATGCACAGCGTGCCGCAGTACTGTATACCGATGGTGCGCAATTGGTGATTGCCGGTGCAGGGTCGGGCAAGACCCGAGTGCTCACTTACAAAATAGCCTATTTGCTCAGTCAAGGATATGAGCCGTATCATATAATGGCACTCACGTTCACCATCAAGGCGGCCAATGAAATGAAAGAGAGAGTTGCTGCGTTGGTGGGTCATGCTACGGCAGCCCGGTTATGGATGGGTACCTTTCACTCTATATTTTCGCGCATACTCCATGCCAACGCCGAGCGGATAGGTTTCAGACATGACTTTACGATATACGACACGGCCGATTCTCGTTCGCTTATCAAGACGATAATCAAGGAGATGCAGCTTGACGATAAGATATACAAACCCAATGCCGTACAGGCTGCTATATCCAATGCCAAGAATGCACTTATTACACCGGCTGCTTATGCGGCTAATAATGAGTTACGGGAACTTGACCGTCGCCAGAAACGACCTATGCTATACAGTATATACAATACGTATTGGAACCGCTGTTTCCGTGCCGGAGCAATGGACTTCGACGACTTGTTGTTATATACTAACATTCTCTTTCGCGATTTCCCCGATGTGACCGAGCATTATCGTTCGTTGTTTCGTTATATATTGGTCGACGAGTATCAGGATACTAACTTTGCTCAACATCTTATAGTCAATCGCTTGTGTAAGGATGGCGGGGCACGTCTGTGTGTAGTAGGTGATGATGCGCAGAGTATCTATTCGTTTCGAGGTGCCAACATAGGTAATATTTTACATCTTAAAGACGAGTATCCAGGATTGCACATCGATAAGTTGGAACGGAATTATCGTTCAACCCGCAATATTGTAGATGCGGCAAACAGCCTCATTTGTAAAAATAAAGAGCAAATTCCCAAGCGTGTTTTTTCTGAAAAGGAGCAAGGTAGTAAGGTGGCCGTGCTGACGGCTTATTCCGATTTTGAGGAGGCTTTTATGGTGGCCAACCGTATAGTGGAAATGCACCTGACCGATAGCTGTCCTTATAATGGATTCGCCATATTATATCGCACAAATGCCCAGTCGCGTGTGTTGGAAGAGGCTTTGCGTAAGCGTAATATGCCATATCGCATATATGGTGGTTTGTCGTTTTATCAACATAAAGAGATAAAAGATGCCGTAGCGTATTTCCGTCTGGTTATCAATCCCAATGACGAGGAAGCAATGAAGCGTGTCATCAATTACCCCGCACGGGGAATTGGTGAGACTACGGTATCGAAAATAGTGACTTGTGCTCAGACTCACAATGTAGGTGTGTGGGATGTTATCTCGCATCCGGTGGAATATAACCTCTCTGTAAATAGTGGTACACGAGGCAAAATAGCGGCATTCTGCGATTTGATAGAAGCTTTCAGAAGCGAAGCAGAACAGAAAAGTGTACCCGAACTGGCTGAGTTGATTATTCGTCGGTCGGGTATGATGAACGATGTGTATGCGTCGAATGCACCCGAAAATGTCAGCCGACAGGAGAATATCGAAGAATTGCTCAATGGTGTACAGGAATTTTTCGTACTGCGTCGCGAAGAGGGTAACGAGCAAGTCTCCCTTGCCGATTTCCTCGCCGAAGTGTCTCTTATTACCGACCAAGACCGGGGCGATGAGGCTAATGAAGACAAGATTACTCTTATGACCATTCACTCTGCAAAGGGATTGGAGTTCCGCAATGTTTTTATTACGGGACTCGAAGAGGAGCTTTTCCCATCGGCTATGTGTGGTGACGATGAACGTCAGATTGAAGAAGAACGACGTCTGTTGTATGTTGCTATCACTCGTGCTCGCGAAAACTGCATACTTACTTATGCAGCCACTCGTTTCCGCAACGGAAAGACCAATACATGCCGACCTAGCCGGTTTATCAAAGATTTGGACGTACGTTATGTGACACTGCCGGCCGGATGGCAACAAAATTTGTCTCGTCTATCGGTAGGAGAGCGAAGTTATGGAATGGGGGCATCTCAAGAGTCGTTGTTGCGGCGTCCTTCGTTTACGGTTACACCATCTTCTCGGATGCGGCCTGTCGAGAATTCGCGTCGTCTTGTTGTGCCCGATGCTCCTTCTCAGACTACCGAGCAGCACGAGCGTATGGAGTCGCAAGCCGGAGAGCTTCGCATAGGTACTCGTATTCGTCACGACCGTTTTGGCGAGGGTACAATACAAGCTATCGAAGGTTCTGGCGATAATAGTAAGATTACCGTAGAGTTTGTGCATGTGGGTCGGAAACAACTGTTGCTTAAATTTGCTAAGTTTACTATCATTAATTCATAAATAATATAATCATGCAAGATGCATTATTGCAGGCTCCATCGCCTTGTTATGTTCTTGACGAGACTTTGTTTCGTCGCAACCTCGCGTTAATACGTTCTGTAAAAGAGCGTGCAGGAGTAGATATTATACTCGCATTCAAAGCCTTTGCCTTATGGAAAGCTTTCCCGATAGTGCGTGAGTATATACAATGTTCTACGGCCAGTTCGGTACACGAGGCCCGCTTGGCTTTAGAGGAGATGAAATCGCTTGCTCATACCTATTCGCCGGCTTATATCGATGCCGATTTCGACGAAATAATGCGTTGTAGCAGTCACATAACATTCAACTCTTTGCGTCAGTACTCGCATTTTGCCGCGAAGGCAGCTGCCTATCCACGCCATATCTCGTGCGGAATCCGTATCAACCCTGAGTTTTCAGACGTAGAGACCGCGCTGTATAATCCCTGTGCTCCCGGTTCGCGCCTGGGTGTAGTGGCCGAGCAGTTACCGCCTCTTTTGCCACGAGGTATAGAAGGCTTGCATTTTCATACGCTTTGTGAGTCGACGTCGTACGACTTGGAACGTACACTTCAAGTCGTGGAGAAGCGCTTCGAGCCGTGGCTGCAACAAGTGAAGTGGCTCAATATGGGGGGCGGGCATCTGATGACTCGTAAAGATTACAATGTAGAACATCTTATAGCAACCCTGCTTGCCTTCAAAGAGCGTCATCCGCATTTGCAGATTATTATGGAGCCGGGTAGTGCCTTTGCTTGGCAAACAGGAGTATTGGTGACTACTATTGTAGATATTGTGGAAAATCATGGTATTCGTACGGCTATACTGGATGCCTCTTTTGCATGTCACATGCCCGATTGTCTTGAAATGCCATATAAGCCTGCCATACGTGGGGCAGTAGAGCCTACGGCTGGTATGCCGGTATATCGTATGGGCGGAAATTCTTGCCTTAGCGGCGACTTTGTGGGTGATTGGAGTTTCGACCATGAGTTGCAGATAGGAGAGCGTATCATTTTTGAAGATATGATACACTATACCATTGTAAAGACAACAATGTTTAATGGAGTGTCACATCCTTCTATTGCGTTGCTCAAAAGCGATGGCAATTTGCAATTATGGCGTACGTTTGGTTACGATGATTATAAGAACCGCATGGCGTAAATAGAGGAGGGGAGAGGGCTGTCTTCATCACCTTGCTTGTCACTCTACAAGTGTATTGAAAAGAGTAATAGCGGGTAAGACAGACGGTTTTGCTCTTTAGAGTTGAATTGTTGAAAATTCTCCGTATGTAGAAGGGTATAGTCATTTTACCTTTGAGTCATGATGTTCTCGCTATTGAAAATAACGAAGTTACAATTTGTAAGTATTCTTTTTGCAGGCCTATTTACAATTTATAACTAATATTTTTTTGATTATGTTTGGAAGTAATATGGGCTTTTACGTATATTTGCAATGCAACAAAAGCAAAAAGAGTAAATTCAGTTTCATAATGCCAAATGCCACTGTGAAGTGGGGTAAATGGAAGAGGGCGGCCTGAAGAGGCTGCCCTCTTTATTATAAATTGTAGCTACTGTATAAAATGAGATGTGCTTTAATATGAAAAAAATGTCTCATTTTTGCATTCTTTCTTCTTTAAGCTTCGTAAGACAAGAATAAACGTAGTAAGTTGTAATACTTTTTCGATTATATAATGTGCGTATTATCAGTATATTATCTATAATATAAAATGATTTTTTCGAATGTCCGTTTCTTTTTCTTATTTTACTGTCAATGATGTAGCTATTATTTATTACGATACTTGAAATGCTTTTTGCAAGAGTTGTTTTTTGTTGTCGAGAGAAAGAAGCTGTTTTGCGGCAAAATATGTTAGAGTCTGTTGAACTGTATATATTGTGTTTTTGTTGTGTGGGGTGAGTGTTGCGATGCATTGTTGTTATTGTAACTTTCGGAGCTTTGGCAGGTTGTTATATGTTATATTCTTCTGAGGATGAGGAAAATATATTTTTACCGGCTGAAGATATTTTGTCGCAACACAAAAATGGTTATTCGGGTATATAAATTGGGTGATGCCAAGCAGTTTGATAATTGGGGATATTGTTGTATATCCTAACTAATAGAGTTATCTTTGTACCGAATAAGATTTATTTTTAAGACTGTTATTAATTTTTTTGAGTACGGTCTGAAGCATGAATGTGTATCAATGGGCTCTTCTGTGATGACACTGAAGACCGCGAAGCGTGCCCAAATATCGTTGTCAAATGTTTATAACGAGCAGATTCTTAAAGAATTAGTATATTATACTCTGCTTTTATAGCATTATGTAAATGTTTTATAAAAGTAGAAATAAAAAGAATTGGCTCACAAGTTGGGTTAAAGGGAGAGGTATTGTAAGTAACACGTTTCTGATAAATAGGACAAATGTTCTTTTTTAGAATTCATCAAGATATTTAGCCATGAAAGGAATAGTATTGGCCGGGGGTTCAGGCACACGCCTGTACCCGATAACCAAAGGCGTCAGCAAGCAGATGTTACCCATCTACGACAAACCGATGATATACTATCCTATCTCGGTGTTGATGCTGGCGGGGATACGCGAAATACTGATCATCTCCACCCCTCAAGACCTGCCGGGTTTCCGCCGCCTGTTGGGCGATGGTAGTGACTATGGTGTCCGCTTCGAGTATGCCGAGCAGCCGTCACCCGACGGACTGGCACAGGCATTTATCATCGGCAGAGAGTTTGTCGGCAACGATGCCGTGTGTCTGGTCTTAGGCGATAACATCTTTCATGGGACAGGCTTTTCGGCCTTGTTGAAGGAGGCGGTCCGCAATGCCGAGCAGTCCGATAAGGCAACCGTCTTCGGCTATTGGGTCGACGACCCGGAGCGTTACGGCGTGGCCGAGTTCGATGCCGAAGGAAATTGCCTGTCGATAGAGGAGAAACCCGTTCATCCGAAGTCGAACTATGCCGTTGTGGGACTCTACTTCTATCCTAACAGTGTGCTGGATATCGCCGCTGCGGTAAAGCCCTCGGCACGCGGAGAGCTGGAGATAACGTCTGTCAACCAAGAGTATTTGCAACGGGGAGAGTTGAAGGTACAGACACTGGGACGAGGCTTTGCATGGCTCGACACCGGTACGCACGACTCTCTGGCCGAAGCCTCCATCTTTGTAGAGGTCATAGAGAAGCGCCAGGGGTTGAAGATAGCCTGCCTCGAAGGAATTGCCTATCGCAAGGGCTGGATAGGCAGGGAAAAGATAGAAGAGATAGCCCGCCCCATGCTGAAGAACCAGTATGGGCAGTATCTGATGAAGGTAATTAAGGAGATAAACTATACAGGAAAAGAGAATCTTGATTAACCACCGATGGAAGTCATAAAGACGAATATAGAGGGCGTAGTAATTATAGAGCCGCGCATCTTCCGGGATGCCAGAGGCTACTTTTTCGAATCGTTTTCACAACGCGAGTTCGACGCGAAGGTACGCCCCATCCGATTTGTACAAGACAATGAGAGCATGTCGAGTTATGGCGTGATGCGCGGCCTGCACTTTCAGCGTCCGCCCTACACACAGAGCAAGCTGGTACGCTGCGTCCGCGGCCGGGTTCTCGACGTAGCCGTCGACATCCGCAAAGGCTCACCCACCTACGGGCAACATGTCGTCGTAGAGCTGTCGGAAGAGAACCATCGTCAGTTCTTCGTTCCCCGCGGCTTCGCCCACGGCTTTGCCGTATTGAGCCAGACAGCCATCTTCCAGTACAAGTGCGACAACTTCTACGCCCCGCAAGCCGACGGCGGTATCAGTATTAAGGACGACAGTTTGGGCATCGACTGGCGCATCCCCGTATCCGAAGCCCTGCTGAGCGACAAGGACACTAAACATCCCCTTTTACGCGATTTCGATTCTCCCTTCGATTATAACGACAACCTTTATCCCGAATTCAAGCAATGAATATACTAGTCACCGGCGCCAACGGCCAGCTCGGCAACGAGATGCGCATCGTATCGCAACAGAGCGCCCACCATTATATCTTCACCGATGTCGCCGAGCTCGACATCACCGATGCGGCAGCCGTAGAAAAGATGGTAGCCGACAATGACGTGAAAGTCATCGTCAACTGTGCCGCCTATACCAATGTCGACAAGGCCGAAGAAGACCGCTCTTTGGCCGAACTTCTCAATGCCAAGGCCGTAGAGAACCTGGCCGTAGCCATCCGCCGAAACGAGGGAGTACTCGTGCATGTCTCCACCGACTACGTCTTCGGCGGAAACAAGAACAACACTCCGTGCCGGGAAGAGGAGGCAGCCAACCCCACCGGCGTTTATGGAGAGACCAAGCTGCATGGCGAAGAGGCCGTCATCCGCAGCGGCTGTCACTACCTCATCATCCGCACGGCCTGGCTGTACAGCGAGTACGGGAAGAACTTCGTGAAGACGATGCTCAACCTCACGGCCACAAAACCCAGTCTGAAAGTCGTCTTCGACCAGACCGGTACTCCCACCTACGCCTACGACCTGGCAGCCGCCATCTACGACATCGTTGAGCAGCGCAAGTACGAAGGGCGAGATGGCATCTACCACTACTCCAACGAAGGCGTCTGCTCATGGTATGACTTCACGAAAGCAATCGCCGAGTATGCCGGCCACACCGCCTGCGACATACAACCCTGCCACAGCGACGAGTTCCCCTCGAAGGTCGTGCGTCCCAGCTACTCGGTACTCGACAAGACTAAGATAAAGACAACCTTCGGCCTGAAAATCCCCTATTGGACCGACTCGCTGAAACAGTGTATCGACAACCTCCAACGTCAACAGTAACAGTAACAATGAATTCCTACACAAGACATATCCTCATCACCGGCGGAGCCGGCTTCATAGGCTCGCACGTAGTGCGCCTCTTCGTCAACAAGTACCCCGAGTACCACATCGTCAACCTCGACAAGTTGACCTATGCCGGCAACCTGGCCAATCTCAAAGACATAGAAGAGCGTCCCAACTACACCTTCGTGCGCGCCGATATCTGCGACTTCGATAAGATGCTCGAGGTAATGCGACAATACCACATCGACGGCATCATCCACCTGGCAGCCGAGAGCCACGTCGACCGCAGCATTAAAGACCCCTTCACCTTTGCTCGTACCAACGTCATGGGAACACTCAGCCTGCTGCAAGCCGCCAAACTCTATTGGGAGTCACTCCCCGAGAGATACGAAGGCAAACGCTTCTACCATATCTCCACCGACGAAGTCTACGGGGCGCTGGAGATGACCCATACCGAAGGCATCGAGTCGCCCTTTACGACAACAGCTTCGTCGTCAAAACACCATCTTGCTTACGGTAAGGACTTCTTCTACGAAGAAACCAAATACAATCCCCACAGCCCCTACTCGGCCAGCAAAGCATCGAGCGACCACTTCGTCCGTGCCTACCACGACACCTACGGCATGCCCACGATAGTAACCAACTGCTCCAACAACTACGGTCCCTACCAATTCCCCGAGAAACTCATACCCCTTTTCATCAACAACATACGCCACCGCAAGCCCCTTCCCGTCTACGGTAAAGGCGAGAACGTACGCGACTGGCTCTATGTCGAAGACCATGCCCGTGCCATCGACCTCATCTTCCACAAAGGCAAGACAGCCGATACCTACAACATAGGCGGCTTCAACGAGTGGAAAAACATCGACCTCATCCGGGTAGTCATCAACACCGTCGACCGCCTGTTAGGACGCCGGGAAGGCGAAGACATGGACCTCATCACCTATGTCACCGACCGTGCCGGGCATGACAAGCGCTACGCCATTGACTCGACGAAACTGCAGAAAGAGTTAGGTTGGGAGCCCAGCCTGCAATTCGAAGAGGGCATCGAGAAGACCGTACGGTGGTACCTCGATAATCAGGAATGGATGGATAACATCACCTCGGGCGACTACGAAAAGTACTACGAGGAGATGTATGAGAAGAGATGAATCGGATATTCACAATACATAGTCATTGTGTGTATTATAGTTATACAGATGCAAGGTTTATAAAAACTCTTTCTATCGAAATGTTGTATTGAATTATCTTCCTGGAAGAGCTATTGCCCATAGATGAAGAACATGACAACTTGTACACAGACAACTTTACCACCGCGCGACAACTACATGCAAGCCGTACGAGGGTTGTGTATCATAGCCGTTGTCATGATACATATACCACCTGTTTCCGGAGTGAACATTTCACAGCAAGTCATTAATTTTGCGGTTGCTGTCTTCTTCTTTATCTCAGGATATTTTGTCAAGACAGAGACATTTTCTCTCAAAAAACGCACGTTGCGTACATGGCTGCCATATTGCCTGTGGACAATATTCGCTCTACTTGTGTATGGAATCTCCCTGCGGTTTCTGGGTGGACGTAAGATAGACTTCGACACGTACGAGATAATAAAGATTATTTTCTTCGGAGGAGCTGCTCCGCAACTTTATTTCTTGAGTGTCCTTTTGCAACTTACCTTGCTCACCCCGTTTTTGATAAAATTGATACAACAGGACAATCGTGTAGTAGACCTCGTTTGTTGGGCTGTCACACCGGTTTATGTTGCTATAATGTACCTATATGACTATATTACAGGCAGTCGCTTTCCACTTTATTGTGCTCTTTTCCCGGCCTGGTTTGGTTTCTATTATGCCGGTATGGTAGTACGAGAACGAAACATCACTCTGCGGGTAAGCAACGTGACACTTGTCGCCTTGCTATTGCTGACCCTCTACCTCTCTTTGGCCGAATCGCAGCTATTAGAAACTAAATTACCATGGATAGCTGTTTCTCAAATCAAATTCAGCTCCATGCTCTATGCTGCTGCCGTCATAGCCTTGGTACTGAAAAACCACGACCCGCAACAACCGGCCGGCCTCCTTTCGCGCATCGGTGACTATTCGTTTGGGATATACCTCATACACATATATGTATTGGTACTTATCAATAAGTCTGTCGACTTCGTTTTTGGTAATACTCTCTTTTACCCATTTCTTCACAGCCAATTCGTTCGTATACTTCTTGTTGTTGCCATCAGTTATGCCATTGTATCACTGTTGGCAAAAGTCGTGGGCGACAAGTCGGCCAAGTACGTAGGATTGAAATAATATATGGCAATAGATACTGCTGCAAATAATAAGAGAATAGCCAAGAACACACTGATGCTCTATTTCAGGATGCTGTTCTCTATGCTTGTGTCGCTTTATACCAGTCGTGTAGTATTACAAGTCCTTGGTGTAGAAGATTACGGTATCTATAATGTTGTGGGTGGAGTTGTTGCTATGATGGGTGTGCTTAATGGAACGATGGCGGTAGCTTCACAACGTTATCTTACATTTGAACTTGGCCGAGGTAACATTGTAAGATTAAAACAGGTGTTTAGTATGTGTTTTGCAATTTTTATAATGCTGACTTTTGTCATAATCATACTATGTGAAACTGTTGGGCTGTGGTTCTTAAATACACAAATGGTTATACCTGAAGAACGAATGCAAGTGGCTAATTGGGTGTATCAGTTTTCGATTTTTTCATGTGTGGTTTCATTAATTATAACACCATATAATGCGACTATAATTGCACATGAGCGGATGAATATTTATGCATATGTTGGAATATTAGAAGTTGTTCTAAAATTGGCTGTTGCTTATTTATTGCTTATTATACCGCTTGATAGTTTATTTATGTACGGATTTCTGTTGCTCCTTAGTCAAATTGTAGTGGCTATTATTTATATTGCATATTGTTTAAAATATTTCCCAGAATCGAGGTACAAGTTTTACTGGGAGAAATCTTTGTTTGTAGAACTTGTGAATTATTCAGGATGGAATTTGTTTGGATCGTTGTCTGGATTAGTAAAAGGTCAAGGATTGAATATTTTGCTTAATATGTTTTTCAATCCATCTATAAATGCAGCACGTGGTATAGCATATCAAATAAATTCTGTTATTACGCAGTTCTTTACTAATTTTTATACTGCAGTGCGACCTCAGATAACGAAATATTATGCGCAAGGTGACATAAAAGAAATGACAAAACTTGTATTTAGTAGTTCTAGGTTATCTTTTTATTTGATAATGCTTGTTTCTATGCCAATTATAATTGAAACGCCGTACATTGTAAATTTATGGTTAGGGCAATTGCCAGAATATATAGTACCATTTACTCGCTTGATAATAGCCATTTCAGCGGTTGACTCGATGGCATCTCCATTGATGACAATAGTACATGCTACAGGAAATATTCGGCTTTATCAATTTTCTGTAGGGACAGTTACAATTCTTAATATTCCTATTTCATATGTTTTTTTACGATTGGGTTATTCTCCTTTGTCGGTTTTTTATATATCATTGTTAATTTCTATTGTTTGCCTGTTTATGCGTTTATGGATTGTTCGTAGGTTGATTCTGTTCCCTGTTAAGAAATATATTGTTGAGGTATTAGGAACATCCTTGCTCGTTTGTGCAGTTGCGTTAGTCATTCCATTGACTGTCTATATGATTTTAGATGAAAATGTTTATACAGTTTTATTTATTTGCATACTTTGTATAGTATCTAGTATTATTGCTATATATTATATGGGCTTGAATTCTCAAGAACGAAAACTGATGTACGCAATTAGAACAAAAATTTTTCAGAGGTAATGAATATTCAACTTGCACCTTTAGATACTTGTACCGGATGCGGTGCGTGCGCTTTTAGATGCCCTAAGAAATGTATCAAAATGCAGGAAAATCAAATTGGAATTATCTATCCTGTGATTGATATATCTGTATGTATAGGTTGTCATCGGTGTGAGAGTGTATGTCCAATTCTGAATAATGTAAATTCATACGATTCCCAACTTGCATATGCCGCATGGTCAGTTGATAAGAACGAGCGAGATACTTCTGCATCTGGAGGTGTTGCGATAGAGATGTATAAGTTGGCATTACGTAACGGATATGTGGCTGTTGGAGCTTCACAAAATAAAGATTTTACGGTAACTCATAAAATTACTACAGAAACAAATGTGTTAAAAAGTTTCAAGAATTCGAAGTATGTATTCAGTGATTCGTATGAGGCGTTCAACGAAATGAAAACCTTGTTGAATGAAGGAAAGAAAGTAATATTTATTGGATTACCTTGCCAAGTCGCAGCTTTGAGAAATTTGTTCTCTGAGAAAGATACGTTGTTATTACTAGTTGAGGTTGTGTGCCATGGTACGACTCCTTTTTCGTATTTGAGACAGCATATTGAGCTGTTGTCAAAGCAATCAGGAAAGGTAGCAAAAAGAATGTCGTTTCGAGATCCAATCGCATATACGTATACATTTACATTTACATTATATGACAATGAAGATAAGATGTTTTATGCAAAACGCACAAAGGATGGTGATACTTATCAATTTGGTTACCATCGAGCTGTGACATATCGGGAAAACTGCTATCATTGTCGCTTCGCAAAATCACAACGTATTTCGGATATTACGATTGCTGATTATCATGGCCTTGGCCTTAGTGCTCCTTGTAAATTTACAGAAGAAAAAGTTTCATTAATACTCGTGAATACAGAAAAAGGTAAATTATTTGTAAATGAATTAATAGAAAATAAATGTATTCAAGTAGAACAACGTCCTCTTGAAGAACCATTCATTGGTGAACCGCAATTGAAACATCCAACCGTGAAAAGTAAATATAGGCTAATGTTTGAGAAAGAAATTATCATAAATCACGGTGATTTTGAGAATGCAATTAGAAAAATATTAATAACGTATCAGAGAGATTTGCGTATTATGACATTGTTTACGTTTCCAATAAGGATCGCGCGTAATATAAAGAAAAGGATATTTGATAGATGAAAATAGGAATAATAACGATACACAATTCGCCGAATTATGGTGCATGTTTACAAGCATACGCTTTATGGAAATATATATCTTTGCAAGAGCAGAATTGCGAGATTATAGATTTATATAGACCGCATCAAACTGAATATGTGAATAGTAAAAGGTTTAGTCCGATGAGGCAAAATAAAGACATAATATCAATGACTAAACATTTTATAAAACAAGTATTTAGTTTGGGAAAGGATAGATCGAAGAATAATTTGTTTTCTTGTGAAGCAAAATCCAAATTTGATGAGTTTAATTCGCAAATTAGATTGTCAAAGCCGTATACAGGTATTGACGAACTTTATGTGACTCCACCGGAATATGACCTTTATATTTCTGGAAGTGATCAGTTATGGAATCCAGGACAACCATATTGCCTTGAACCTTATTTTTTGACATTTGTTCCTGTCGGTTGTATGAAAATATCATACGCAACTAGTATAGGTATTACAAACTTGACTGAAAGAGAAAAAAATAGATTTAAAATGTGGTTATCATCATATACTGCTATTTCTGTAAGAGAAAAGCAGGCAAAATCTCTTTTAGAATCATTTGTAGGAAGAACAGATATATGTCAGGTGCCAGATCCAACATTCCTTTTGAGTTTGGAACATTGGGATAGTATTGCAATCAGACCTTTAAAAAAGGAGAAATATCTGTTGTTGTTTACACTAAATTGGTCGCAACAATTATTTGAATATTCTTTGAGGCTTTGTGAAGAATGTGGATTATGTTTGGTTGTATTGGCACAAAAGCAACCTAAATATTCCGGCACCCTCTATATACCGGTAACAGATGCTGGACCTAAAGAGTTTATCGGCTATATTGCAGAAGCTGATATGGTGATAACAGATTCGTTTCATTGTACGGTATTTTCCATTATTATGGGAGCTAAAAATTTTTATACATATGTCTCGCCAAAAAATGATAGAGGGAGTCGTATAACAGACATACTTGATTCTTTTGGTTTGCAGAACCATTTATTAGATACAGGTTTGACAGCCAGTTATTCTCAATTAACTGCACAAGATATAGACAGAAATGATATATTGAAAAAGGTAGAATTGATGAAAGCACAAGGAAGAACTTTCCTCGATAAATTTATAAAATGATGAAAAACAGATATTTGTAATTTGTGTGAATAAGACATTTGATATATTGTGGAAGTCATTGCTTTTAGTAGAATGTTTTGTTTGTAGACAATTTATCTGTGTTTCTTATTGTTTCGTCTTTTTAGATTTTTACATAAGCTGATGATTATGGGTATGTTTGTATGATAATAAAACATTCTAATATATTTGCTTTTGTTTCCATCGCCATGTTGGGGTATTATGTAACATGTTTTTGAACGATGTTTCATTATGAATATTTCAGGCGTAAATAATTGTTATGGATGTGGAGTATGTGCAGTAGTATGCTCTCGACATATAATAAAGATTAAATTGAATAAAGACGGTTTTTATGAACCATACATAACAGATAGTAATAAATGTACAGATTGTGGTTTGTGCATGGACGTTTGTTCGTATTCCCATAATGATTTGTCATTAAGAGATATAAATATCAAGGGTTATGCAGCATGGAGTAATGAAGAGACCGTACGTCATAAATGTTCTTCCGGCGGTGTTAGTTTTGAAATTGCCTTAAAGTTAATAAATAAAGGATATAAAGTATGCGGAGCTAGATATAATCCGACGAATAATCGTGTCGAACATTATATTGCTGAGACTGAGGAAGACTGTAAACAGTCTATTGGAAGTAAATACATACAAAGTTATACAGTTGATGGCTTTAATACAATTAATAAAAAAGAAAAATATCTTGTAATAGGAACCCCTTGCCAGATCGATTCATTCAGGCGGTATATACGCAGATTCCATTGTGAAGATAATTTTGTCCTTATGGATTTCTTTTGTCACGGTATGCCATCATACAATTTATGGGAAAAATACTTAAAGTATAGTCGTATAAATCATCCGGAAAATATAGTTTGGCGTAATAAAGATTTTGGTTGGCATGATTCTTATAATATGATTATAAAAAATACAGGTAAAACATTTCAATGTCGAGCAACGGAAGGAGATCTTTTTTATAAATATTTTTTTGGACATTATTGCTTGGGTAGGCAATGTGTAGATTCTTGTAGATTCAAGATGTTTAATTCTTGTGCGGATATTAGAATCGGTGATTTTTGGGGAAAGGCATATCAAAATAATGAGGAAGGAGTAAGTGCTGTTATTACCTTTACAGAAAGAGGAGATGAATTACTAAAACAGTCAAATTGTAAAGTGGTAGAGCATCCACTCGATGTTGTTGTAGATGGGCAAATGGAGAATAACGCATGTAATAACAGACAATCAGTTTTATTTTGTAAATTATTACGTACATATATGCCACTATATATTATAGATAAGATAATTATAGTTCAATATTATTATACAAGACTAAAAGATAAACTTTTCAAATGCGCAAAATAAAAAAAGTCGCTTTGATTACAATGAGCGATGTGCCTAATTATGGTTCTATGCTTCAAACATATGCATCACAGAAAGTGCTGGAATTCTTGGGATGTATAGTAAGCGTTATAGATTATAAATATCCTAATGATTGGCAATATAGAAGTGGGTTGGTCAGGAACAAGTCATGGAAGGTATTTATATATAATCTTGTAAAATTGATTTTTATTCGGAAATCTGTATTTGAAGATTTTAAGTATCGATATATACATTGTACAAAGCGTTTCGATTCATATGCTAAGTTATTGTCAGAGGATTGGAATAGATATGATATAATATGTGTCGGTAGTGATCAAGTTTGGAATCCTAATTACACTTATGGCGATAAAGCATTTTTATTGGGATTTGTACCGGAGTATATTTATAAGTTTTCATTGGCTTCAAGTTTTTCTGTAAATACTATCCCACAGAATTATAGAAAGTTATATTTTGAAAAGCTGTCTCGCTTAAATGCCATATCAGTGCGCGAAAATAATGGAGCAGATGTTGTTAAGAATTTAGGAATTGAAAAGAGAGTAAAGGTTATTTTGGATCCTACATTATTGTTGGATAGAAAGGAATGGAATTCTATTGTCTCTTCAAACAAAGTAAACAAAAGAAAACCGTATATTTTATTATATACGATGACTTATGCATTCGATCCTCGACCTCGTATATATGAAGTTGTAAGATATTTTCAAAAAAGAACAGATTATGATGTATATGTTATATCTGGAGATGAATGTGGGGAATGGGATATAAAGACAACAAAAATAAAGAATGTTTCTGTTATAGAGTTTGTTTCTTATTTTATGGATGCAAGTTTAGTGGTTACATCTTCTTTTCATGGTACGGCATTTGCAGCTAACTTTGGAATTCCGTTGATCGCTTTTGTCCCAGAAAATAAAGGTGATGACAGACAGATTACACTTTTGAAAGAGTTAGATATGGAGCAATGTATTACATTTGTAGATACTCATATAGAAGATATAAATCCTTATTATGATATAGATAAAGAACAGAAAATTCTTGCAACGAAAAGAGCAGATTCTTTATCCTGGATTTCGGCAACATTGAATAATAGAAGATAAGATATATGCAGAATATATATAAATTAAAGTCAATTAGAATTTGGCTTTTGTTTTTTGGAGTAGTATTGTTTATGTATACTAATGGTATGCTGTTTACATGGCTATTTGCAGGATCTTTTCTTAGTATATGGCGGCAACTGTCGTGGTTAATATTGTTTATATTATTATATACGTCGTATAGAAAATATAATAACATAGAGTTATATTCTGTAATGAACTTTTTTTCTGTTTATTTGGTTATTTTGTTATTTCTGTCAGCTTATACTTTTATATATCAAGGATTTAATTTTGTCCGAGTTTTTTATTCATTGTGGCTATATTTGATTGGAGTACCGTTTGTCCTTTTTGCACCTATGGCTGTAAGAGCTCGAATTAATAAAAAATGGTTCTTTGGTATATTTACTTATATGGGTTTGTTTATTACGATAGGCCTTTTTATTGATTATCGTTTGGGTGGGCTGATAACAAGAACTTTACATTCAGGTTTTGATAAAGGAGATTTAGCAGATCAGTCTCGTTTATGTTTTCTGTCAGAAGCTCCTACAACATTTGCTGTAATATATTGTTTCTTTTCAATTTCAGCTTTGGCTATGATGAGAATGAGCAAATCTTGGATTATGAAAAGTTGGTATTCAGTTATCGCTGTTTCTTCTATTTTAGGCGCTTGGATGACCGGAAGTAGGCAAATTGTTTTATGCTTGGTAATAATTTTGATAATTGGATTTATGTATTATATATTTTTCGTAAAAGATAGAAGAATATATTTTATGATAATTCCGTTGACAATAGTGTTAGGTTCATTACCTTGGGCTCTTGGTGTCGCTCACGAAAATGATGTGTATGTTAGTAGATTTGATCGCGAAACTGTAGAAGAAGATGACCGATATTTGACTTGGGAAAGAGGATACCAAGAGCTTTTTGTAAATGCTTCGTTAAGAAGCTGGTGTTTGGGTAATGGAATTGGATATGCATCGGGACAACAGATCCATTCTGGGGAATCTTTAGGTAGCCATTATGAAAATACTTATTTGGCTCGATTTAATGAAATGGGAATTTGGGGAATTGTGTTGTTATTGTATCCGGTCTTTTTTGTTATAAAAAAAATAAATTTCAGATCCTATATAGATGTGCTTATATTATTAGTGTTAATTACATTTTTGATAATTTCTATGATATCTCCCAATGGTAATTCTCCGACTACACAAATCGCAGTTTATTTATCATTAGGAGTATTTATTGAACGTCGTTACTTTGCTTTTTGATTATGAAATATAGTATTATTATACCAGTTTATAATATTGAAAAGTACGTGTCTGATGCTATAAAATCGTGTTTACGGCAGCTATGTAAAAGTGATTATGAAGTTATTATTGTGAACGATGGTTCGACAGATAACTCAGCTTTTGTTATAGAATCTTTTTTACATGATTCTCGTATAGTATATATTAATAAAACCAACGGAGGTTTATCATCAGCGCGCAACGCAGGAATGTCTGTCGCAAAAGGAGATTATATTCTTTTTTTGGATGGAGATGACTGGTTGTCTGATAATGCTTTGTTAATATTAGACCAAGAAGTCGGAGATGCCGATATTACAGTATTTCCTATGATGTATGTGTACCCAGATGGTACACGGAAGGAATCAGATTATTCTGCATTGTATGGAATCCACAATTCAGAGCATTTTTTGTCGATATCTATGCGGAAAAGAATCTTTAATATAATACCGGCTCAAAATAAGATATATAAGAAAGATTTTTTAATTCAAAATCATATCTCTTTTATCGATGGTATATTACATGAGGATAATCCTTTCTTTTTTACTTCAATTTTATCGTCCCATACTGTAAAAACGATTTCCGAACCGATATATATGTATCGCCAAAATAGGGCTGGTTCTATTACTGCAACATGTTCTTTACGTAATTTTGAGGGTGTCATAAAGGGAAATGCTTCTATATTAGAGAAAGCTGGTAAAAGTAATAAATATGTTAATTTTTTTATTCTTACATTACATTTATTTCAAGTTATAGGTAATTATAAAGAAACTTCTGATTTGAATACCGTAATGGCATATTATGAACAGATCAAAATAAAGAAAGACATTATAATAATGATGTTTAGATCCTATTTTAGATTTAACACATACGTATTGCTTTGTATATTACTTATTCATCCTGTTTTATTACGAAAAATTTTGGGTAAATGAAATCTTATTTTATAGCAAATATTATACCTAAAGGTATGTTGCTTAAAGATTTCTCGCAAGCTGCGAATAATTTTTGCTGGAAATTGATCGATGCAAATTGTTTCGACAAAGCATATGCGTGCTTGCCAATAAACATTCCTTCGAAGTTATCTTATATGAATATAGATAATGTGTGTAATATACAATGTCGTATATTTCCTCATCGTGGATTTCTTCGCTTTGTAAATGCCTTTATTGAAAGTATATATCTTGTTTATAAAATAGGTATGCGTAAAAAGATATGGTTTTACAACATTACTTCGTATAACGTAATGCCTTATTTTATATTGAAGTTTTTGCTTAGGAATAAAGTGTATATAATATTGGCCGATTTTACACCTCTTAGATGTAAAATTTCATTGCAGGCAACTATTTGGTGGGCTATATGTAAATCTGATGGTATTATTTCATTGTCATCGCGTACAGACTTTAAGCATAAAAATATGTCGTTTTTAGCAGGTATTGTCCCAGAATGTCAGATACAGACTACAATAGAACGAGTTCACCAATCAAATAAACGGATATTTTTATTTTCTGGAGTATTAGGTGATGTTACGGGTTTACCTATGGCAATAGAGGCCTTTAGGGAGATACCAGAAGCTCAATTATACATTACTGGAAATGGGAATAGTGAATGCCTTAATGTAATCTCACAGAAATATCCTAATATTAAATATATAGGATACCTCCCATATGAGAAGTATCTTTCTGTGTTAAAAACAGCTGATGTGTGCCTTAATTTCAGAAATCCTTTCTTGCCTGAGAATAGAAATAATTTCCCATCTAAAGTCCTTGAATTTTTCTCATGGAATAAAGCTGTTTTGTCTACAATGGACTATCCAGAATTGAAAGATTTTAAATATCTGAAGGTACCGTATCAAAAAAGATATATAATACAAGAGATAAAGAGAATCTTATTATTATCAGAAGAAGAACTTTCTATTTATCAAGATAATAGAATTCCTCTAAGACAAAATTTTTCTGTCTCGGTATGGCGTGATACTATAAAAGAAATAGAGAATAATTCCAATGGAAAGAATAAAGTGGGTTGATGTTGCCAAAGGTTTGTGTATATTATTAGTTGTTGCGGGGCATACGGGTATACCTGTATATCTTGTATTATGGATATTCTCGTTTCATATGCCATTTTTCTTTTTTATATCAGGATTTTTATATAATAACCATAAGTATACCCCAATCCAGTTTATCTTTAAGAGAGTAAAATCTTTGTTATTACCATATGCTATATTCTCCGCAATAGTTATTTTGTTAATGCCAATCTATGCATCTCACGAGGTAACTATTTTTGAGTTACCGTCTATTGCATATGATGTGTTTTGTCATGGTTGGGCTTCAGATAATTATACATATCCACTATGGTTTATTCCTGTTTTATTTGTAGTAGAGGTAGTTTATATGCTTTTATGTCGTTTGCCTAATATTATAAAGGTTATATGTATTATTTTATTAGGTTTGTTGGGGATTGTGTTATATTGGAAAAATATTTCTTTTGTTTATACATTGCCATCTGTATGTACTGCAATTGTGTTTTATTATTTAGGGAATTTAATGCACGTGAAGATATCCAGTATCTCTATTAGACGATTGAAGACAGTTACAATGATAACTCTTTTTTTATTAGCGTTTGTAATAAGTATATTGGTTTCTCAATATAATCTTCCTCAAATAGATTTGGCATATAATCAGTTGTCAAATCCTATTTTGATGTATATTGCAGCCATTGCAGGTATAATTATCGTGATATTAACATCTATGATTATAATATCCAAGAGTCGTGTACTGACAACTTTAGGAACATATTTTGGAAAAAATACGTATGTCATATTAGCTACGCATGTGTTATATATGCAGCTGTTAATCAGATTTTTAGGAAATGGAAACTCTTTTCTGCGTCATCTTTGTATGTGGATATTGATGATTTTGACTATTTATTGTATCAACAATTATGTACCGTGGATTTTAGGGAAAAAAAGAGTATATGAAAAATAGTTACGATATAATATATCTGACAAATACACCTTCATTTTATAAAGTTAATTTATGCCATGAAGTAGGAAAGCAATGTAAATTGTTGCTTGTGTTGTATGGTTACGGAAAAGAAGCTGTCAATAAGCAGTTGAAAGAGCGAGAGACGTTGTCGTTTGATTATATTTTTCTTTCAGAGGGTGATGCTGCAAAACGAAATAAGATAAGAACGTTTTGTAGATTGCTGAACCTTTTGTTGCGAGTAAAGTATAAGAAACTGCTTTTTGCTGGTTGGTTTGTTCCTGAATATAATATCGTTTCGTTTTTTACATCGAAGAGAAAAAATGTTGTACTTAGTGAGTCTTCTGTAAAGGATGTTTCTTTTGTAGGCATTAAAGGTATTATTAAAAAGCTAGTGATAGGCCGTATGTCGGTAGCTATGGCATCGGGCTCTTTACATGTAGAATTGTTTGAAAAGATAGGATTTCAGGGCAAAATTATTAAAACTGGAGGAGTAGGAATTTTTAATAAACCTGTACGTCAGTTATCGACGTCAAAGTATAGAGTCCCGTTAAGATATTTATATGTGGGACGACTTGTATCAGTAAAGAATTTGGAATTTTTAGTTCGTTGTTTTAGTGAGTTAGGGAAACCTCTTACCATTGTAGGTAGTGGAGAATTGGATAATAGATTGAAACAAATGGCAGCGGGCAATATTATATTTAAAGGTTTTGTGCCTAATGAAAATTTGCCTCAGATTTATTCCTCTCATGATATATTTATATTGCCGTCGGTATATGAGCCGTGGGGGTTAGTTGTTGATGAGGCTATATACTGGGGTTTGCCTGTTATTGTCAGTGATGTGGTAGGATGTTCTGTCGATATGGTCGTAAATCCTGGTACTGGTGTAGTATTTAAGAGTAACGATATCGCATCTTTTGTCGCGGCAGTTAATGAAATAGAAAATAATTATAATAAATACAAACAGGCCGTCGATGTCTTTGATTTTGACAAACGTGATGAGCTGCAAGTCGCAGCATATTTGAAACTTTTAGAATGAGATTATTATGAACATAGCTATTGTTGGTACTGGATATGTAGGTCTTGTATCGGGTACATGTTTTGCCGAGATGGGTGCTGATGTCACCTGTGTCGATGTAGATGAGAAAAAAATCGGTCGTCTTTTGGCAGGTGAGATACCTATTTATGAGCCTAATCTTGATACGTTGGTAGCACGTAACGTGAAAGCAGGACGGTTGCACTTTACTACTGACCTTACGAAGGTGCTTGATAACGTGGAGATTGTGTTTAGTGCGGTGGGAACACCTCCTGATGAGGATGGTAGTGCCGATCTTCGTTATGTGCTTGAGGTCGCACGTACTATAGGTCGCAACATGAATCACTATGTGTTAGTGGTTACCAAAAGCACAGTGCCGGTGGGCACGGCCGAGAAGGTGAAAGCTGTAATTCGAGAAGAGCAACAACGTCGCGGAGTAGATATACCGTTTGATGTGGCCTCCAATCCAGAGTTCTTGAAAGAGGGTGCTGCGATAGATGATTTTATGAAGCCCGACCGTGTAGTGGTTGGCGTGGAGAGCGAGCGTGCGCAAGAACTTATGACCCGCCTTTACAAGCCCATGTTGCTCAATAATTTCAGGGTTATATTTATGGATATACCTTCGGCTGAGATGACGAAATATGCGGCTAATTCGATGTTGGCGACCCGTATATCTTTTATGAATGATATAGCCAATCTGTGCGAGCTGGTGGGCGCCGATGTCAATATGGTGCGTAAGGGTATAGGTAGTGATACTCGTATTGGTAGCAAGTTCCTCTATGCTGGATGTGGATATGGCGGAAGTTGCTTTCCCAAGGATGTGAAGGCGTTGATACATACAGCGCAGGAATATGGGTATAACATGCAGGTCCTCAATGCTGTAGAGGCAGTGAATGAACGGCAGAAGAATATTCTTTTTGAGAAATTTGTTCGCTATTTCAATGGCGATGTAGCAGGACGGAAGGTCGCTTTGTGGGGATTGGCTTTCAAACCTCAGACCGATGATATGCGTGAGGCTCCTTCGTTGGTACTTATAGAAAGTCTTTTGGCGGCTGGATGTCAGGTTACGGCGTACGATCCGGTTGCAATGGATGAGTGTCGTCGTCGCATAGGAGACCGCATCAGCTATGCAAGTAATCTCTACGATACAGTGATAGATGCCGATGCCATCTTCCATGTTACAGAGTGGAAAGAATTCCGTATGCCATCGTGGGAAGTGATACGCCGGGCTATGAAGTCTAACCCTATCTTGATAGATGGTCGTAACGTCTATTCGGCCGAAGAATTGGGGGGTATTACTTATCTGAAAATAGGATAAACTCACAGGTTTAAGACAAGTCATGAAAGTATTGCATACCATATCATCGATGGGAGTACAAAGCGGGGGAACAACTTCTTGTACTTATTATCTATTACAAGGACTTGTGCGACAAGGTGTTGATGTCAATGTATTGTCGTATGCTCTGCGTGAAGGAGATAAATATCCTGGAGGAGCAGATTTTTACCGGACGGTTCCTCGGGCTGATAATAAATTGTTGTACTCGAAGTCGTTTTATGAATATATGCAGTCTCATCCTGTATATGACGTATATCATAGTAATGGATTGTGGCAATATCCTTCGCATGCTACGGCGATGTACGCTCATAAGATGCACAGGCCTTATATTATGACCCCACACGGCATGTTGTATCCCGAGGCTCTTTCTCGTTCAAAATGGGTAAAGAAAGCATATACATGTTTGTGGCAACAGGCCGATTTGCATCATGCTTCTTGTATACAAGCTACTTGTATGAAAGAGTTGGAGGTGATAAGAGAATATGGATTGAAGAATCCTGTCGCAATTATACCTAACTCGGTACCGATTTGTAATATGAAGTCATCAAGTAACAATGTATCAAATGTTTTGCGATTTGGTTACTTAGGGCGTGTTCATCCTCGTAAAATGATAGAGCGTCTTTTGTATGCAATGGCAGCATTGGGGAAGAAGGCTTCTTGTTGCGAATTGATAGTAATAGGAGGTGGGGATAAGGAGTATGAAGGTTTTTTGCGGTTAGAGGCAGAGCGATTACATCTATCAAATGTACAGTTTACAGGATTCTTGTCTGGACAAGAAAAAGAAACTACTTTGCAATCGTTGTCGTACTTGTTTGTTCCCAGTGATTTTGAGAACTTCGGAATGATTGTTGCTGAGGCTCTTGTACGAGGTATCCCTGTTATGGCAAGTAAGGGTACACCGTGGGAGGAACTGAATACTTATCGCTGCGGCTGGTGGGTCGATAACGATGTGGATACCATCGCCTCTACGATGCGTGCGGCCATAGAGATGACGGAAGAAGAACGTCGTGCGATGGGCGAACGTGGCCGTCAACTTATTATAAACCATTATTCAGTGGAAGTAGTAGCTGCCCAAATGAAGAGTGTGTATGAATGGCTCTTGGGAGGCGTAAAACCTGATTGTGTGTATGAGTGAAGTAACTTTGCAAAAGTATAAGAATAGACTAAGTTGGAGAAACCGAATAGGAAGACTGGCGTGGAATATAGTTTGTTTGTTCCTCTTTCGTCCCTTTTCATCGAACATTTTTTCTCTGTGGCGTAATTTTTTGCTTCGATGTTTTGGAGCAAAAATAGGGAAGGGAGTGCATGTATATAGTTCTGTCCGCATTTGGGCTCCTTGGAATTTGGTCATGGGCGATTACGCCTGTTTGGCTCCCCAGGTAGATTGTTATAATACGGCTATGATAGCGATTGGCGAGCATGCTACCATATCGCAGAAATCGTATTTGTGTGCATCCTCGCATGATATCTCAGATCCTAACCATGTTCTTATAGTTGCTCCTATAATTATTGGTTCACAGGCATGGGTTGCTGCCGATGCCTTTGTGGGTATGGGAGTTACAATAGGCGAAGGGGCTGTCGTAGGTGCCCGGGCTGTTGTTACGAAAGATGTAGAACCCTGGACGGTAGTAGCTGGAAATCCAGCTCAGTTTATAAAGAAAAGAGTATTACGCGATGCTTGATATTTCAGTTATAATCCTAACGTATAACGAAGAAATGCACGTACGGCGGTGTATCGAAAATGTGTTGCCGTTTACCTGCAAAGTATTTGTTGTGGATAGTTGTTCTACCGATGCCACGGTTGAAATAGCACAGTCGTTAGGAGCCGAAGTTTTTACACATGAGTGGCCAGGAAATCAGGCCGCACAGTTTAATTGGGCATTAAATAATTTGCCCATAAAGTCGGAGTGGGTACTGCGCTTGGATGCCGATGAATATCTTTTGCCGGCATTAATTGCAGAGATGCAGGTTAAAATACCCGATTTGCCATGTAATATAACAGGCATAGAATTGAAGCGTAGACATGTCTTTTTAGAGCGATGGATGCGACGTGGTACATATCCGGTGAAGATATTACGTCTGTTTCGCTATGGTAAAGCTGTGTGTGAACAACGTCTGATGGATGAACATATTTGTCTGTTAGAGGGTGAATGTGTTACGTTTGATAATGACTTTTGTGATCATAATTTGCATAATCTTTCGTGGTGGATAGAAAAACATAACGGATATGCTACTCGTGAGGCGGTAGAGCTTTTGGATCTTGAATATATCTTATTCCCGCCACACGAATCATCGTCGTTTCTCGCTGAGCAGGCTGCTTTAAAGCGTGCCAAGAAACAAAAATATGCCCGTATGCCGTTATTCTGGCGAGCTTTCATGTATTTTTGTCTACGCTATTTTTTGAAAGGAGGTTTTCTAGAAGGTAAGGAAGGTTTCTTATGGCATTTTCTGCAAGGTTGGTGGTATCGTACGTTGGTCGATGCTAAGATTTTTGAAATAAAAAAAGCCTGTGGAAACGACCGTGAGAAAATTAAGGATTATATAAGGCATAACTATAATATAGTTTTGTAATTAATAAGTGGGGTAAGCGGTAATTAGGATGAGATGTATCAAAATGGATTATAAAATAATAAATGTAATGTATTGAAGAACTATGGGACATTGTTTCGTAACGGTTAATTCAAAAACGTCATTTCCGTTTGTCTCTACTCTCTCATTTCACTATATTTGCAACAATAAAAGATAGTATCATGAATAACAGAAACCATGTAGTTATAATGGCCGGTGGTATTGGAAGCCGCTTTTGGCCGATGAGTACACCCGAGCGTCCCAAGCAGTTTATTGATGTAATGGGATGTGGTCGTAGTTTGTTGCAACTTACGGTCGACCGTTTTAGCGGCGTATGTCCTCCTGACCATATATGGGTGGTAACCTCAGAGCAATATGTACCATTGGTGCAAGAACAATTGCCCGATGTCCCTACCTGTAATATACTTGCCGAACCTTGTCGTCGCAATACAGCTCCGTGTATTGCTTTTGTTGGATGGAAGATACGGAAGCATTTTCCCGATGCCAATATTGTAGTTACGCCCAGTGATGCTTTGGTCCTTGACCCTGTCGAGTATCGCCGTATCATTTCAGTAGCTCTCGATTTTACGGCCGATAGCAATGCCATAGTGACAATAGGTATTCGTCCCAATCGCCCTGAGACAGGCTACGGATACATCGCTGCCGGAGACAGGTTGTCAGGAACAGATATTTGTAAGGTTCTCCAATTTAAGGAGAAACCCACTCTTGAGGTGGCTAAATCATACATCGCAGCGGGTAATTATTTTTGGAATGCCGGTATCTTCGTGTGGAACGTCAATACTATTGTCGATTCCATAACACGTTATTGTCCGGCTCTTGCAGCCATATTTGATGAGTTACAAGCCTATTACTATACGCCTGCTGAGGAAGAGGCTGTAAAATCTCTTTTCCCGCAGTGCGAGAGTATTTCCATCGATTATGCCGTTATGGAGAAATCGCCCGATATATTCGTTTTGCCTGCCGATTTCGGTTGGAGCGACTTGGGTACATGGGGGTCGTTGCACACTCATCTTTCGCACGATGCCAATGGCAATGCCATGGTAGGCAATGTGAAGATGTACGATAGTAAAAACTGTGTGGTACACGTTCCTGAGGAGCGGAAAGTTATCATACAAGGTCTCGATGGTTATATCGTTGCCGAGAAAGACGATACCATCCTGATATGCCAGTTGAGCGAAGAACAACGTATCAAAGAGTTTTCGGCCGAGTGAAGATAAGCATTGTCACAGCTACATACAATGCCGCTCATACACTACGCGACACTATAGAGAGCGTCTTGGCGCAAGACTATGCCGATATAGAGTATATTGTTGTTGATGGTGCATCTAGCGACGATACAGTAACTTTGTTGCAGTCGTACGAGCCTCGTTTCGATGGTCGTATGCGCTGGATAAGCGAGCCTGACAAAGGAATATACGATGCTATGAACAAAGGCATACGTATGGCAACAGGCGATGTTGTGGGTACCGTCAACAGTGACGATTTCTACAACCACGATGACGTTATTTCACGGGTTGCAGAATGTTTTGCCGATTCTACTGTGCAAGCTGTATATGGAGATGTCCGTTTTGTACGACCCGACGACTTGAACCGTACTATCCGTTATTACTCTTCACAACGTTTTACACCTCGTAAGTTTCGGTATGGTTGGATGCCGGCTCACCCTACGTTCTTCACTTACCGTCATTTCTTCGATGATTATGGCTATTACCGTACCGACTATCGTATTGCAGCCGATTATGAACTACTCATACGCTTCCTTTATACATATCAATTGTGTGCCAGATATTTAGCGTATGATTTTATAAAGATGCGTACTGGTGGTGCAAGTACATCGTCGTGGCGCAGCAATTGGTTGCTCAATCGTGAGATAGTACGTGCCTGTCGCGAAAATGGCATCTATACTAACATGCCCATGGTTATGATGAAATATTTCATCAAAATATTTGAGTACTTAAATCCCGATAAAAAATGAATTTGCTCATAACTGGCATACACGGTTTTGTGGGAAGCAATTTAGTGCGTGCCCATGCTGCAAAGCATTCTATATATGGTCTCGACATTGTGGCACCTCATAAGGATGGGGTTGTAGCCACTTATTCGTGGAACGACCTTGACAGCGGTTCTCTGCCACCTGTCGATGCTATTATTCATTTGGCAGGTAAGGCTCACGATACTAAAAACGAAGCTGCTGCTCAGACCTATTTTGATATTAACACCGGGTTGACGAAAAAAATCTTCGATTATTTTCTTACTTCTCAGGCTCGTATTTTTATTTTTTTCTCGTCTGTCAAGGCCGCAGCCGATACGGTTGGCAATACAATTCTTACCGAAGAGGTAGTGCCTTCGCCCAAAGGACCTTACGGCGAAAGCAAACTTGCAGCCGAGGAGTATATTCGTTCACATGCAAGCATTACCGATGGTGTGTATAGCTTACCAGGAGGGAAGCTGGTGTATATTCTGCGTCCCTGCATGATACACGGTCCGGGAAATAAAGGTAATCTCAACTTGCTATATAATGTGGTACGCACCGGAATGCCGTGGCCGTTGGCGGCTTTTGACAATCGACGCACCTTTACGAGTGTCGATAATCTTTGTTACGTTATAGGTCGCCTTATTGAGGGTACTGCTCCCGGAGGCGTCTACAATATGGGCGATGATGAGAGCCTCTCTACCAACGAACTGATTACTGTTATATGCAGTGTATTGGGCAAGAAGCCTCGTTTATTGCATGTCGAAAAAGGTGTAATGACGGGTTTGGCACGTGTCGGTGGAATACTACATCTTCCGCTTAATCCCGAACGGTTGCGAAAACTCACCGAAAATTATGTGGTGAGCAACCATAAGATAAAACAAGCACTTTCCATCGATACCATGCCTGTGCATGCTGCCGATGGCTTGCGGCTTACCATAGAAAGTTTCGTAAATAAAAACAAATAACCGATATAAAATGAAGAAAGCACTTATTACAGGTATTACCGGGCAAGATGGCTCGTTTTTAGCCGAATTTTTGTTAGAAAAAGGATATGAAGTTCACGGTACGCTACGTCGTAGTTCGTCGTTCAATACTGGTCGTATAGAGCATCTTTATCTCGATGAGTGGGTGCGCGATATGAAGAACAAACCGTTGGTTAATCTTCATTATGCCGATATGACCGATTCTTCATCGTTGATTCGTATCATACAGATGATTCAACCCGACGAGATATATAATCTCGCAGCACAGAGCCATGTAAAGGTGAGCTTCGATGTTCCCGAATATACTGCCGAGGCCGATGCTGTGGGTACACTCCGTCTGCTTGAAGCCGTTCGTATCCTCGGCCTCGAAAAAAAATGCCGCATTTATCAGGCTTCAACCAGCGAGCTGTTTGGTAAAGTACAAGAGATTCCACAGAAGGAGACCACGCCTTTCTATCCTCGTTCGCCTTACGGTGTAGCCAAACAATATGGTTTCTGGATTACCAAGAACTATCGCGAGTCATATGGCATGTTCGCTGTTAACGGTATCTTATTCAATCACGAAAGTGAGCGTCGAGGCGAGAACTTTGTTACCCGTAAAATCACTTTGGCCGCAGCACGCATCGTGCAAGGTTTCCAAGACAAGCTCTATTTGGGAAATCTCGATTCGTTACGCGACTGGGGTTATGCCAAAGATTATGTCGAGTGTATGTGGCTCATCCTGCAACATGAGACTCCTGAAGATTTTGTCATAGCTACCGGTGAGTATCATACGGTACGAGAGTTCTGTACGTTGGCCTTCAAAGAGGTGGGTATAGAGCTTCGTTGGGAAGGTAAGGGCGTCGACGAGAAAGGTATTGATGTGGCTACCGGCCGTGTTCTGGTTGAGGTAGATCCCAAATATTTCCGTCCGGCAGAGGTAGAACAACTTTTGGGCGATCCTACAAAAGCAAAAACGCTCTTGGGCTGGAATCCTCGCAAGACTTCGTTCCATGAGTTGGTACGCATCATGGTAGAGCATGATATGCACTTTGTAAAGAAATTACATATTAAATCACAAATTTGATATGGAGAAGGATGCCAAGATATATGTAGCCGGCCATCGCGGTTTGGTAGGTTCGGCCATTTGGAATAATTTGGCGAGCAAGGGGTATACCAATTTGGTAGGTCGGACTCACAAGGAGCTCGATTTGCTTGACGGCGTTGCTGTACGCCGTTTCTTCGATGAGCAACAGCCTCAGTATGTAGTACTTGCTGCCGCACATGTGGGCGGTATAATGGCAAACAGTCGTTATCGTGCCGACTTTATCTATCAAAACCTTCAAATTCAACAGAATGTCATTGGCGAGAGTTTCCGTCATGGAGTAAAGAAACTGCTTTTCCTTGGCAGTACATGCATCTATCCGCGTGAGGCTCCCCAGCCTATGAAAGAGGAGGTTTTGCTCACATCGCCGCTTGAATATACCAACGAGCCCTATGCTATTGCCAAGATTGCTGGATTGAAGATGTGCGAGAGCTTTAACCTTCAATATGGTACCAATTATATTGCTGTCATGCCCACCAACCTTTATGGTCCGCACGATAATTTCCATCTCGAAAACAGCCATGTGCTTCCTGCTATGATTCGTAAAATCCATCTGGCTCATCTTCTGCACACGGGTAATTGGGATGCCGTAAGACGAGACCTAGATATTCGTCCTGTAGAGCAGGTCGACGGGAAAGCTTCAGAAAACGACATCACCGCTATCCTCGAGCGTTATGGCATTACAGCCGATGCTGTTACCTTATGGGGTACGGGTACGCCGCTTAGAGAGTTCCTTTGGAGTGAGGAGATGGCCGATGCGTCGGTTTACGTGCTGGAGCATGTCGATTTTGTCGATACCTATGCACCCGGACAGAAAGATATACGCAATTGCCATATTAATGTAGGTACCGGTAAGGAAATTTCAATACGTGGTGTAGCCGAGTTGATAGTGAAGACTGTGGGTTATACCGGCGAATTGCGTTTTGACGCAACGAAACCCGATGGAACCATGCGCAAGCTCACGGATGTGACGAAACTGCACAACCTGGGTTGGCATCACCGCATAGAGATAGAGGAAGGTGTAGAGAAACTCTATCGTTGGTATCTTAGAGGCGAATTATAAATGAAAGCGTACATCACATTATTGCGTCCTGCACAGTGGGTCAAGAATCTTTTCTTGTTCTTGCCTCTCTTTTTCGGCCATACCCTTTTGCAGTTCGATAGGTTGTGGCCATGCATGGTTGCGTTTGTGATGTTTTGCCTTATCAGCAGCAGTATATACATACTCAACGACCTGAGGGATGTTGCCTACGACAGGCAGCATCCCCAAAAACGTCATCGCCCTATAGCTGCGGGGCTGGTGCCGTCGCGTACGGCGATAGTATTGCACGTGGTTTTATTGCTGTTGGCGTTATCGCTAGGCCTGTGTCTGCCAACAGATAGCCGAGGTGCCTTGTATATCGTCATGATATATTATGTGCTCAATGTCGCATATTGTTTCGGGTTAAAACGCATTTCGTTGCTCGACGTTATGATTGTTGCAGCCGGTTTTGTATTGCGCATTATGGCGGGAGCTGAGGCTGCCTGCATAACACCCTCGCATTGGATAGTGCTTATGACTTTTCTGTTGGCACTATTTCTGGCGCTTGCCAAGCGTCGTGACGACGTGTTGCATTATGAGCAAACGCGTGAAGAGTTGCGTAGTAACGTAGTTTTTTATAATCGAGAGTTCCTCAACGCTACGCTTACCTTGGTAGCTGCTGTGATGTTGGTGTGTTATATTATGTATACCGTCGATGAGCAGATTATGCAGCGACTGGGTTGCCGCTATGTATACATGACCACTATTTTTGTCTTGGCAGGTATATTGCGTTATTTACAACTCACATTGGTCGAAGCGAAGAGTTGGAGTCCTACACGTATTTTGTTGCGTGACAGGTTCTTGCAACTATGTATCTTGCTTTGGTTTTTGTCGTTTGCCATCATTATATATGGATAAGCCCACAGTTGCCGTTTTCGATTTCGACGGTACTATTACCACCCGCGATACATTACCACTGTTTGTCGATTTTGTTAAGGGTAAGGGGGCGTTTGCCTCGGCCATGCTACGTCAGTTGCCTGCGTTGTGGAGCTTTGGCATAGATAAGCTGAGAGGTAAGGCAACCGACCTTTCGTCTGTGAAAGAGGCTGTTTTGCTACCTTGTTTCAGAGGCATCACTTGTAGCGATATGCAAGTCAGGGTACAAGACTTTGCTTGGGTTATCGATGACTGTATCAATCACCATGTGATGCAGGTATTACGCAATCATCAAGAGGCCGGGCATCAAGTAGCAATTGCCAGTGCAAGTCCTTCTGTATGGATAGAACCATGGGCTCTACGCAATGGTATACAGGTTGTCATAGCTACACGCATGGCTGTAACGGATAATCGGTTTACCGGCCTTTTCGGGGGGCTTAACTGTAACGGCGAGGAGAAACGCCGGCGAGTTGAAGCCGTCTATCCTCGTGAGAATTTCAGCCTTATTGCATATGGCAACAGTCGTGGCGACTATCCGTTGTTGCAGTATGCACATAAAGCATTTCTCTGTACTCCTCGGGCAATAACCCCGTTTGTTGCCGACCCGACGTAAGTCATCCGATTATCGCAGAGCATGGCCATGTAATGTACTGTTATATCGCTAATTCATAATTCTTTATATCTCACACTATAGTAGGGGAGACGTCCCCTGTCGATTGAAGCCGTAAGTAAATTATGCAATCCATATCTTGGTATTATCCTCTTTTATGTGTCTTGCTTTTTGCCGCAGAGGAGTTATATTTTCGCATAGCCGACAAGTGTAACATTATAGACCGTCCCAATGAGCGCAGTTCGCATACCCGCATCACTTTACGAGGTGGTGGCATTATATTTTGGGTCGGCGTATTTTTGTCGTTTCTGTTCCATCCGTTGCAATGGAGTGAATACAGCTGTTTCTTTGCGGGTTTGACACTTATCTGTGCCATCAGTTTTTGGGATGATGTAAGGGGAGTGCGGCAATTGCCCCGTTTGGCAGTACATCTTGTTGCCATGTTGCTGCTCTTTTTCCAGTGGCATCTGTTTGGTGGTGAGCCATGGTGGTACATTGTGATAGCACTGTTCTTTTGCATGGGTACTATCAATGCCTATAATTTTATGGACGGTATTAATGGTATCACCGGCGGATATAGCCTGGTTATACTTGTCGCAATTGCTTATGCAAACCGTTATGTGTTGCCGGAGCCTGTTGTGCCCGAAGAGCTGTTGCACACTGTTACATTCTCTGTGGCGATTTTTTGTTATTATAATTTCCGCCCTAAAGCACGTTGTTTTGCAGGCGATGTGGGGTCGGTAGGTATTGCGTTTATTTTGGTTTACTTCTTGGGCTTGCTCATTCTTGCAACGCACGATCTTACCTACCTCGCTCTGTTGCTGGTGTATGGAGTAGACAGTGTACTCACCATTGTGCATCGCCTCATGCTGCACGAGAATATAGGATTGCCACATCGCAAGCACCTCTATCAACTTCTTGCCAATGAGTTGCACTGGCCGCATATCGCCGTCAGTGCACTATACATGGCTGTGCAGGCTGTGATAGCAATAGGCCTTTTTGCTACTCCTGTGGTATATCGCCCCATCTATTTCTTTGCCGTGCTTGCCGTGTTGTGTGTGGTGTATATATGGTTTATGCGTCGTTACTTTCATCTTCATGTAGGCAAATAGAGTAACTTTTACGATAATTTTGTGAGTATAATGGTTCGTGAAAAAATATATTTGTAAATTTGCAAGGTTTGGCAGTCCAAAACAAAAAGGATAATCGTGTTGGTGTAAAAAATCTATCTTATAGGTTGCGGATTGCTGAAAAAATAAGAATCTGTCCCATATAAAAAGTTGTTGAATACCGCTTGTTTGAATATCTGTTTATGGAAGATCTTCTTTGGAAAATATTATATTCTGGTATCGGCTTAGCTGTTTTTTGCTTTATCGTTATACCTCTAATAAACTATCTGAGAGAATATTTTGCATCGGTTGGCCTCCCCAAGGTTAGTTATGTTAAAGATGGTATCGGATATGCTTTCATAAAGAATAATGAACTGGAAGTCGTACCGATTAAGGATGTTGTAAGAATACCAAGTAATAATCAATATGTGCCTGATGAATATGTGATAGATCATAAACATGAATGTGAAAGTATCTATTTGGAAATACCGGAAAGTATTAATAACTATATGGTTACATCTATTGGGAAACAGGGGCTGAAAAGGTGTATAGCAACTTGTTATATAAAATTACCCTCTACGATTCGTTGTATAAAAGAAGAGGCTTTCGCAGCATGCCATGAACTGGTGGAAATATATATCCCCGATTCTGTGGGAGTTATAGGCAACGCTGCTTTCGAAGATTGCCCTTCATTAGAAAAAATTACTTTGGGTAGCGGCTTAAAGAAAATAGGAAATTCTGTTTTTTCATATTGTAGTAATCTGACAGAAATACATTGCAAGGGATTACCTGCCGCAGTGGGTCAATATACATTCAACAAGGCGTTGCTATCGCAGTGTAAGTTATATGTAAAGGCCGAATATCTAGCATTTTATCAGATGTCGAAAGACTGGAAGGGTTTTGTAGAAATAGTGGCTGAATAGAAACCGCAAGCAGTCAGGAACGCAGAGGTACATAAAATTTGTAAAAGCAACATTGCAACCTGACACCCCGAGTATTTCTATACAGACAAGGTAGAAAGATGAAGACTGCTTGTTGTTGAGATATATTGCCCTCAGTCTCAGTTATATGTTCTGACTCAAGTTATCAAAAAAACAGTGGCTGTCTCAAAATAGAAATGCAAAAGTAAAAATCTTATAGATTGGAACTTGGTAATAAAAAACTCCTGCTTTACCCTTATTTATTGCAATTATAGGACTAAAAGCAGGAGATTTTTATGTTGTAACTTATAGATTGTAAGTAAGCTTATCCCTATTGAGACAGCCTCTGCTTTTGGGGAAAAGAGCATATAGGTTATTTGAATGTAAGCGTACCTTTTACACTTCCCTTTATATTGTCTATGGTCATTTGTGCTTGCATGCGTTCGCCTTTCTTTTTACATGAACGCAATTCTATATAGAGAGGAAGGTGAAAGTCGCTGCTTTCAATCTTATACACATTCTCGGCTATCCGTATGGCTGTAACGTTATATGAACGTTCACGTATAATGGCAGGAATCAGTTCCATCATTACTTTCCCTATTCGGCCGTCGTCGGTAATGACTTTGTTTGTAGAAGGAATGTTTGTTTCGGCATCGTGATACACGCCTACAATGTCGTATCCTTTCGCAGCAGCTGCCGGTGAGAGGCATCCGACAATAAGAAGTAGCATAATAAGATACTTTTTCATATTTGTCCTTTTATGATTATATCTATTTGACTAATTTCAGGTCGTATAGTTTAATGTTCCCGCATAGAGTATTTAAGTCTACGCGACCCTTTATACCATCCACTTTTCCGCGATTGCTATATTGCCATAGAGCAGGCATACGTTTATCGTTGAGACTAGGATAGGGTTTGAAGAAAAAGAACCCGTATCGTGCTATCCACAGAGGGTATTTGTTGAAGTTATTTTGCAAATAGTCATTGTAGAATTTTTGGTGCGTGTATATAAGCGGTAGGGCATGCCACAGTTCTTGCAGGCGTGCTGCAAAACAGGCTACGCTGTCGCATACCTCTTGAGGCGACATATCACCACTCTCTTCTATATCTATGGCTGGGACGAGGTCTTGCGGGTAAGACGTTATTATCTGCATGAAGTTCTCTATTTGCTCGTTTACCGGTACATCGGGATGAAAGTAGTGGTAGCTACCTACCATTATACCCCTTTCGCGTGCCTCGGTAATGTTATAGTCGTAGCGCGTATCTTGGTGAGTAGCCCCTTCGGAAGCTTTTATATAAGCGAATTTCACCGAGCCATCTGCTGCGACCATCTCCCAATCGATATATCCCTGATGGTGCGACACATCGATACCCTGTTGCGTTGTATCGCCATAACTGCCCACTTTGTCGCCTTTGGCAAAAAACAGTACACCAGCCACTATTGCAATGGCAAGAATGGTGATGGCGATACCACCTCCGTGGTCGATATGGTGTATAGCAAGTCGCATAATGCAAAGGTAATACAAACCTGGCTAAACTAGTGCGCGTGAAGCTTTAATTTCTTTTATAGAGTACCCGTTTTGTCTCGTTGCAAGCTGATAGGGTGAGGGGCATAGCTTTTTATGGGAGTAGTATGAATACGAAAAAAGAGATTGGTTCCCGCAAGGGTTCCAATCTCTTTCTCCAGTATTAGTGTTGATTACTTATTCAAAGCAGTAGCTACGTCAACGGCGCAAGCTACGGTGCAACCTACCATCGGGTTGTTACCGATACCGAGGAAGCCCATCATCTCTACGTGAGCGGGAACTGATGAAGAACCTGCGAATTGGGCATCGCTGTGCATACGACCCATGGTGTCGGTCATACCGTAAGAAGCGGGACCGGCGGCCATGTTATCGGGGTGCAGGGTACGGCCTGTACCACCACCCGAAGCTACTGAGAAATACTTCTTGCCGCGCTCGTAGCACTCTTTCTTGTAAGTACCTGCAACGGGGTGTTGGAAGCGAGTGGGGTTGGTAGAGTTACCTGTGATAGATACGTCTACGCCCTCTTTCCACATGATGGCTACGCCTTCGCGTACGTCATCGGCGCCGTAGCAGCGTACTTTGGCGCGCTCGCCCTCAGAGTAAGGTATTTCGCGAACCACTTTCAACTCGCCTGTAGCGTAGTCGAATTGGGTTTGTACGTAGGTGAAACCGTTGATACGTGAAATGATTTGTGCAGCATCTTTGCCCAGTCCGTTGAGGATGCAACGAAGCGGTTCTTTACGTACCTTGTCGGCTTTGGCAGCAATCTTGATGGCACCTTCGGCAGCGGCAAATGACTCGTGACCGGCGAGGAATGCAAAGCATTTGGTCTCTTCACGGAGCAGACGGGCTGCCAAGTTTCCGTGACCCAAACCTACCTTGCGGTCGTCGGCAACAGAGCCGGGAATGCAGAATGATTGCAGACCTATACCTATGGCTTCGGCAGCATCAGCAGCCGATTTACAACCTTTTTTCAGGGCGATGGCACAACCTACTACGTATGCCCACTTGGCATTTTCGAAGCAGATGGGTTGTGTCTCTTCGCACGTCTTATAAGGGTCGAGACCGTATGATTCGCAGATAGCGTTAGCCTCTTCTATATCTTTGATGCCGTTTGCATTCAGAGCAGCAAGTATTTGCTTGATGCGACGGTCTTGGCTTTCAAATTTTACTTCTCTAATCATAGTTGCTTCCTCCTTATATTATTCTTGGCGTGGGTCGATATATTTTACTGCACCTTGCTCGGCCGAGAAACGACCGTAAGTACCGGTAGCTTTCTTCAATGCTTCGTTGGCGTCTTCGCCTTTCTTTACCATATCCATGAATTTGCCCAGGTGTACAAATTCGTAGCCTATGATTTCGTCGTTTTTATCCAAGGCAACACGTTTGCAATAGCCTTCGGCCATTTCGAGGTAACGCGGACCTTTGGCCAGCGTACCATACATAGTGCCAACTTGGCTGCGCAGACCTTTGCCAAGGTCTTCGAGGCCGGCACCAATCATCAAGCCACCTTCGCTGAAGGCCGATTGTGTACGACCATAAGCAATCTGCAGGAACAACTCGCGCATAGCCGTGTTGATGGCATCGCATACGAGGTCGGTATTCAAGGCTTCTAGAATAGTTTTACCCGGGAGTATTTCAGAAGCCATGGCAGCAGAGTGGGTCATACCCGAGCATCCGATAGTTTCTACAAGGGCTTCTTGTATCACACCGTTCTTTACATTGAGCGTAAGTTTGCAAGCTCCTTGTTGGGGTGCGCACCAGCCCACGCCGTGTGTTAAGCCCGAAATATCTACCACTTCTTTAGCTTTCACCCAACGTCCCTCTTCGGGAATAGGGGCGGGACCATGATTAGGCCCTTTTTTTACAACACACATGTGTTCTACTTCATGTGAATAAACCATAACTTAAATCTTTTATGTTATATATGAGTGTAAAGTTTTGGCAGCGCAAGACACGCTATACGCTTTTACGGCTGCAAAGGTACGCTTTTTTTCTTTTTGAGGCAATAACATTTGTATGAATACTCGCCACTTGTAGCTTAAAGTATTAATTGTTATGTTATTTTTTCTTTTTAGTACATGCCGTGTTGCGATTTAGAGAATAAAACGATAAATTTGCGGGCAAAACAAAGTATTCATTTTAAGTAAAAAAAGAAAGTGTAATAGGATGAAAAAGAGTGCTTTACAAATTGCCCGGGCATCGTACCTTCCTAAGCTGCCCGATGCAATAAAAGGTGGAGTGCGTTGCATAGAGGGTGCTGCCACGCATTCGGTTGCCAACCAAAGTGAGATAGCCGAGCTTTTCCCCAATACCTACGGAATGCCTGTTTTGCGCTTTGAAAAAGGCGAGGCTCACGAGTATCCGGCTATTAATGTAGGTGTTATCTTGTCGGGTGGACAAGCTCCCGGTGGGCACAATGTTATATCGGGACTGTTTGACGGCTTGAAGGCTATGAATTCTGCCAGCCGCCTGTATGGTTTTCTCCTCGGTCCTGCCGGACTTATAGAGCATAAGTACATAGAACTTACATCTGATATTATCGATGAATATCGTAATACGGGTGGTTTTGATATTATCGGTTCGGGTCGTACCAAACTCGAGACAAAAGCACAATTCGATAGCGGTTTGGAGATATTGCGTCAGTTGGGCATCACAGCATTGGTAATTATCGGTGGTGACGACTCTAATACTAACGCTTGTGTATTGGCTGAGTATTACAAACAAATAGGAGCCGGCATACAAGTGATAGGTTGTCCCAAGACTATCGATGGCGACTTGAAAAACGAAATGATTGAGACATCGTTTGGTTTCGATACTGCTTGCAAAGTATACAGCGAGGTTATCGGTAACATAGAGCGCGATTGCAACTCGGCACAGAAATATTGGCACTTCATAAAAGTGATGGGACGTTCGGCTTCGCACATCGCTCTCGAATGCGCCCTGCAAACACAGCCTAACGTATGCCTTATCTCAGAAGAGGTAGAAGAGAAGCAAATGACACTCGACGGTATTGTAAGCTATATAGCTAATATAGTGGCAGCCCGTGCTGCCGAAGGCCATAACTTTGGTACGGTTATCATTCCCGAGGGTCTTATCGAGTTTATTCCTGCCATGAAACGACTCATCAGTGAGCTTAATGATTTCCTTGCCTTGCATGCCGACGAATATGCAGCTGTACCTCAAAGCGAACAGATAAAATATATTATAGAACACATCTCTCCTGAGAATGCTGCCATATATGCAAGTCTCCCCGAGGGTGTTGCACGTCAGCTTACACTCGACCGCGATCCGCATGGAAACGTACAAGTTTCGCTCATCGAGACCGAAAAGCTTCTCGGTGAAATGGTTGCTCGCAAGTTGGCTTACATGAAAGATGGCGGCAAGTATAATGGCAAATTTGCCACACAATACCACTTCTTCGGCTACGAAGGCCGTTGCGCAGCTCCGTCGAACTTCGATGCTGACTATTGCTATTCGCTCGGTTACACCGCTTCGTTACTTATAGGTGAAGGCAAGACCGGTTACATGGCCAGTGTACGCAATACTACACATCCTGCATCGGAATGGATTGCCGGAGGTGTTCCTGTAACTATGATGATGAATATGGAACGTCGTCACGGCGAGATGAAACCTGTAATACAAAAAGCTCTTGTCAATCTCAAGGGCGAACCCTTCAAATACTTTGCTGCTCACCGCGACCAATGGGCTAAAGAGACGTCTTATGTTTATCCCGGTCCTATCCAATACTTCGGCCCGAGCGAGGTATGCGACCAGACCACTATTACCTTGGCATTGGAGCAAGGTGCACACAAAGCATAAGGCAAAGAAACAATCTGTATAATTTTCTCCTCTGAGGGTGCAGCCGATTCTATCGTTGCACCCTCGATATGTATTATATTACCAACAAACACCTATACCAATATAATGACGCATATTGCCTAATAATTCTTTGTGTTCTTGTTTTAAACTGAATCGATATTGGAATGCATATTTGACGCTGATGTACCAATATTTTACTATAATTCCTATTTCTGGAGAAATAGCGTTAGCCCATTCAAACTCGTATTCATCTTGTTTTGTTGTCGGTTTCCAAACTCCGCAACCAGAGTATCCCGGGCCGAATAAAATCCATACAGGAGGATATATTTTAATGGTCCAACCAAATGAAATATTTACTTCTGGTCTTATGTTTGTGTTGGGTTTGCCGTCCATTGCTTTGAATATATCGGCGTTGGTATGTAGTGTAAAATATCCTCCGCTTTTGTGCATTTTGCATGTACCAGTTGAAAATCCAATAGGAACAGTTTTGTTAAATTCGTAGATAAAGAAGCTGCTTTTATCTTTTCTTGATTCCAATTTATCCTTAATAAATAGAATTTTTTCTTGCGCTCGTGGTGTAGAAGGGCATTCAGCATCTACAACCTTCTGATAATATGTTAATGCTCTCTCAAAGTCATTCTCAGCAAATAAATCTTCTGCTAATAAGAAATTACTTTGGCAGTCTGTTGAGTAACTTATGACTGTTTCATCGTATTTTTCTTTTACATATATATCTTGGGGATTCATTCTTAGTACTTTCTGATAGTACTTGTTTGCCAGTCTGTAATCTGTTTCTCTCAGAGCTGCATCTGCGAGATCTCTCCACATGATAATAGAGTCTACAACAGCTATTTTATAATCAATGGAGTCTGGGTTTGATTTATATTCTGGCGTTTGTTTGGCGATTGTTAATTGTGTTTTTGCTTGTAGATAGTTACCTTCTGAAAATAAGCGGGTATAACTATCTATGGCTTTAAAATATGGATTGTTTAACTTCCAATATGGATCACTTACTTGAAAAGTCTTATCAGTTCCTGCCTCAAAGTTAAAATTAGGCATTTCATACTTGTCGAATCCCGAACAATAAATAGTCAATATCCGTCCATCATATGATGTCCCTACATCGTTGGTTGGGAATATTATTTTATATTGTTTTTTGTCCCCAACTGTATCTACTTGTATTGTCAGATCTTTATGTTCACGTCTATCATAGTTGCTGCTAAAAGATAGATTCATATATAAATCGCAAATAAAAATGGCGCGTGCTTCATTTCGGTCTTCATGGGCGTATACATCTAATAAAGACGAATTGCTTATATCTATTACACTTAACATTTTTTGCCCATGTACGCATGTCGCTGTCAAAATAAATATGAAAATAATTATATACTTATTCATGTGTAGTAGTTTTATCTTATATTAAATGAATTGAGGCTAAATCTTTCGTTGCGGTCTAAAACTTTGTTATTGTATCGTTCAGGCTGCCATGTACGTACTTGAATACATGGTTTCGTATCATCCTTGAAATCAATTAATAAGAACAGGAAACCAGTATCATTATAGGTGCTTGAACCCCAATTTTGTTTTAAAGAGACTCCATAAATAGTTGGATCGGCCGGATGTCTGAGAACTTCAATATCGTCAAATTCTACATCAATATATTTGTTGCGTTTGAAGCATCGTTTGAGTCCGGCGATATATTGGGCTTTTGTTTGAGTCATATACTCTATTCTTTCATTTCCCAGTGAATTTAGGTATGGATTATCACCCTTTTTTATTTTTATAACTTTACCAGTTATGATTAGGGCATTGTCACTAAAAACAGATTCTATATATTCTATATCTTTGCGATTATACGCTGTTCTAAAGTTTTCTACAAAATCTACAATTATTTGTCGCCGTGCAAAATCCTTTAATGATATATTTGCTCCTATAATATCTACATACCTGTTTTGTTCGAGAGCAAAATTTACATAATCGATTTTACCATCTTTATCAAAATTGATTACGATTTCTTGTTCTTGTTTATCTTTGGGTGCTGATAATACAGTAACGGCAATATTCCTAATTTGATAACCACCACTTGGCAAATTGGTTACTTTTTCTTTGATTATTGATATAGGACAAGCAATAGTTGAATTTTTCCATAGATCTTCTATGCTTTTTACAGCTCCGTCTGTGCACCATTCTTTGTCTATTTTTGGTTTTTTGCCGTTCATTACAGCAGTGTTGAATGTTGTTAGTAATAACGATGCGTTATTTTCGATGTTTTCTTTAATAGCCTGATTAGTGATGCCTTCTGTGATAACTAGTTTCGTAGTTTCTAATTGGGCTTGCATAATAAAGCCTGTCAATGAGGCTAAAATGAATAAAATAGTCCGTTTCATATTGTTGATGTTTTTAGAATATACATTTTATATTGTCTTGCGGCATATTACTGAAAAAATCAGCTTTGATAGGTTCTTTTGTAATATTGTCTATTCTGTCGCGCGAAATTGAAAAAACGAGCATGTGTATGTAATTGTAGATGTCGTTGTAAAATACAACTACACATTGTACGGTATTAGAATCAAGCATCTCAGAACCGATATAGTGAGTAAAATCTTTTGAGAATACTGAAAGAAGTTTCGATAGTTGTATGTCGAACGATGGGGTATAATTGCCATACATTCTATGTGTAATGTGAAAAACAGGATCATATTGGGTGATTCCTGCTAACATATTTTTAATAGATTGTTCGGGATATGTAGATGTAAAAACTATTCCTAAATATCCCTGCGGTGTCGTTTGAAAATATTCGTTTTTATTCAATGAGTTTATTAAAAATGAATCGCCTCGTTTTACATATAATCCAGTGGAATCTTTGTATAAAGTAGATATAGCAGGTAAGGTATGCTGGGGCAAAGGTGCATTACTAGTTTCATCTGACAATAATTGTGCATATACATATTCGTCAGCTTCTTTTTTGTCTGTATTGAAGATAAGCTCTCTTGATGCAGGAAAGTCTATTTCAAGTCGGTTGAATAGACCGAAACAAAATATAACTTTGAATCGTTTGTTTGCATTTGATACGGTGAAACTCGATGGAGAACCTAATCTGTCGATTACTTTTGTAAATGAAGTAAATCCGGTACCTCCATAATTAATTCCATTGAATATGATAGAAATATCTTTTCTGTGTAGATAATTGTTTGTTTCTGCTGTGCTCCGTAATAGACATAATTGTAAAGATAGACGCTCGAGGAAATTACAGATAGGGACTCCTACCATGATTTTTGTTTCGTGACTGAATAATGAAATGCCGATATGTTTTTGTTTTGTTATAGAGTCATATTCAATTGTTATTTTTTTGTTTTGAAGGAATCTTACGGAACAAAGTGTATCGCAGGTATTTGGAGGGATACCTAATTGAGATAATGATATGTCTTGTCCGAACGAGATGTTGTAGACAAAAGACGTAAATAAAAGTATGATAGTTTTATTAATTTGATACATGGTTTTTGATATATTCTGTAATTATATTATAACCGTTGCTGTATGCATTTTCTATACCATTAATTCCGTGTCCTGTATTTGTTTGGATGAATTTCCTTTTGCCGTAATGTTTTATTTGTGATGCTTTGTCAAATAAGCCGTGTTGTTCAAGTGTATTAATACTAGAAATCACCCCTTTTATATTTGAGGATAATGATGGATCACTTTGTAATTTAGAAATAACCATAGGTTCATCTTTGGTTAATTCATATAGTGTTAAAACGGTTGCTGCACCATATGTAAGTTCGGGTGTATATTTCTTAATAAGCAATTCTGCAGTAGTATTTATTATAGGTGAGTCTTTAATATATTCTGACGCTTGAGCCGTTAAAATCTGAATGTTAGTTAGTGGGTCGTCAGTTGTATGTATATTTGTTATTAATTCATTGGCATTATTCTTTAATTCTGTGGAATTATCAATTATTCTATTCATCTCTGTGGGGATGCATGCAGGATTATAAACAACGGTTTTTATACCAAGTAATATACCGTTCATTGTGGCTAGCCGTCCTCCTAAAGAATGACCTGTAAAAGTTATGCGAGATGTAATATCTTTATATATAGATGCCTTTTCTTCAGCGGATACAGAGTCGTAATCAGGATGTTCAGTATGAATTATTTCGAGAATAACGTCATTAGTAAAATCTTGAGACATGAAATTCTGACTCTCATTAAAATCAAATGCTCCAGGTATCCAAGATGCTAGATCCTGTGTCTTAAAATCAGTTCCAGCATATGCAATTACCCATTTCTTGTCCTTGTCGTTATAATAAACGTCTGCTTTAAATCCATTTTCATTATTGCAATATTTATGAATAATGTCGTGAATAGGTCCAGGATTAGTTTCTGAACTCATAATTTTGTATCCGGCATTAACCAACTCTTGTGTGGTTTTAACATCGTCTAATTCGTGATATACATTATGGGATATGCAACTTAATAGCTGCTGTTGTTCGAACTCTTTTGCTAATTCGGTTAACTCTTCTTTGGAGTAGGACCTAAGATCTATATTGAAAATATTTTGTAAAGGATGTAGTTTTATTAGTGTAATGGCATCCTCTTGGTCTTTTTTGAGTTCATTTGCATAAGATTCTCTCCATGCCTGATCCCAGTCGTCTTGTTGGGTGGCAATCTTTGCGTTAGGATCGAGATGTAGTATTCCGCTTTGATCATAATAAGCAGCGCTTTTTTCTCTTTCTTCAAAGTTGGCATTGAGATTATCGAGCTGATTAATAGCTTTCGTAGATACTTCTTTTTGTTTGATAGTTAATGTTCCTGTTTTATTGAGTTTGTTTGCATATATTCCTAATTTCTGTTCGCGATTTGTAATATAACTGTTGCTATTTTGCTCCGTTTCTTTAGATGCTGCATTTTCTTTGTAATAAGAGTTCTTTACTTTTTGCATTGTTACAGGACTTCCCATCATGCTAATTAGTTGTTGTTCGATAGGACGTACAATCTCATTATATGCATCAGCATAGGCTTTTGTGTTCCATTTAACCTCTTTAAAGATGTTAAGTGCAGCTTTTCGACTTGATTCTATCTCATTAACAAATCTCCTGGCTTCTGCATCGGAAGCAAAGTAGCATATCTTCGAGAGATTGTCTATTTTGATTCGATATGCATAAGGATTCTTAGTCTTATCTTTTCTAGATACACTGTTCAGTGAGTTTATAATTTCTCTATCATATACACTCTTTGCCTCATTAAGCATTTCTTTGGCTAATTTTTCTATTTCTTTTGCTGCTGCCTTCGCGTTTGCTCGTAGGTATGCATCTTCAAAATCTTTTGTGGAGATTTGAGCTGTCGAGATATAAGGAGGTATTATAAATATTGTTATATAACAAATATATTTAATTATGTGTTTCATGGCTTGTTGTATTATCTAATTCGGCTTTTTTTACCATGTATGAATATATGTCATAATTAATCTTGCGCTTAAGATCTATATATTTTATGCTTTGTTCATAGTCTTGCTTTACTCCTATACCTTTTGCATAGGCATTGGCCAATTCGTCTAATGCAGCAAGATTGCCATTTTTATATGCTCGGAGAGTCCAAGTAATATATAGGACTGCATCTTGTTGTATGCCCTTCCCATCACGATATAATAATGCAATATTTAACATAGCATTAGGATTATTCAAATTTGCAGCTTGGGAGAAATAGTTTATGGCCCCATCCAAATCATTATATTCGTATAGTAGAATTTCTCCTATCCGGTTCATCGCAGTGGAGTTTCCCAATGAGGCTGCTTTTTGAAATAAGTTTATTGCTGCATCAATGTCGTAACTTTTATTTATTTTATATTCAGCTTCTATGACTAATGCTCTTGCTGGATCTATTTCTTTTAATTGTGATAGATATTCTTCAGCATATTTTAAAGAGGACTTACGTACATTTCTAGGAGGCATAGATGCATTTATCAAAACTGCATTCAATGACGAAGAAATAGAAACTTGAGGTAGTTGATCTGTTTTTTCTCCTAATGAAAGTTTGAAAAAGTAATCAGAAAGAAAAGCTAAGGCATTGGCATTCCTCTCTTTAGCAGCGCTTTTTAATAGTTTGATTGATTTTTTGGAATACTTGGGGATTTCAAAAATTTCTTTTTCTCCGTAATTATATGCATATAAGATTCCTAAAAGATATTTGTTTTCTGAGTCGTTATCTGCTTTTTTCAACATCCTTAGTATGTCTTTTTCTCGTTTTATGTCTTCTTTTGTCTTGATAAAAGGACTCCCTTGATAACCAGTATAATATCGATTGACCTTACAGAGTTCTACTGGAAAAACTCTGTTTTTCTTTTCGTGAGATCCCTTTGTTGATGCTTCATTTAATAATTCTTTGCAAGATCCAGTCATAAATCCTTCATTAAGATTCATGATAAAGTTTATTTCACCTGTATAATTTATTTCGGTGTCTGAAGCTTCCATATTGTTGATTGCATTATCTGTGATATTAGATAATCCTGATATACCAGTGAGTCCTTCAAATAATCCAGATAGTATACCAAGTCCGGTTCTTGCAATATCATATTTGCCCGCTGTAGGGGTGTAGACTAAATCTATACCATAAGTAAAAGAAATACTCCCGTTTTCATCGATAGCTCCATTGGCAACTCGTGATTGCAAATAATTGAACATTTTCATGGTCCCCATTGTTATATCGGGTCGCGTAGTGATAATGCTATGGTTATTCGCGCAAGATAGCAAAGAAGATCTTTCCCCTAATAAGGACTGTTGCCATTGAGGTAGGTTCAATATGCCCGAATTATTATTGAGAGTGATTCTTAATTCATTATGAAGTATTGATATGTCTATTATCCATGCTTCTCTGCCATTGCTCATGCGGGAAAGAGATACCCAACGACCACACAATGCATTTAGGTCTAATTCTTTCATGGCATGACTATCCAACGTGTTTTCGGGAATAATTTCTACGGCGTATGGATTCACAAAAGGCGAGTCTGTTATTGTTGTAAGAGAGTTTCTATTTATATTATTTTCCGTTCCCTCGTTGTCTATAACAGATGGTTCAGATGGGTATTGTATATATTCTTGACTTTGAGAAGCAAGGCTGTCGTTGGTATTGTTTATTGTTAAATCAGATACTTCTTTGGTATTATTCCATTCTATATCAGAACTGGATTCTTCTGTAATATTATCATTTATAGAATTACTTTCTATATTTGAGATAGGTTCTTCTGTATTATTATTGTCTAAAAAATCCTCTTCTGTCTCTAGACTGGATTCTTCTGTATTATCGGTTATGCCTGGAGCATATTCTTCAATATCGCCTTTGTCTGCTAATAGTTTTTCATCGAAATGTGATATAGACATTTTATCTTCTAAAGATCGTAACTTAATGGCTGCTTCGTTTGTTTTTGTATCGTCTAATTCGAGATTGAGATATAAGCGATACATAACAATGGCTGTTTCCAACCACTTGGGGTCTTTATCAATGTGTTCTTCGCATAATTGTGCCGCTTTCAGATATGGGTCGGAATAGCGTGGCGTGAGATTTATTATTTCTTGATATTTAGTAATTGCAGAGTCTATATTCCCAGAATTTGCAGCTAAATTAGCCTCATAATATAGTGTGAAGAGCTGATTTCTGGTAGGTTGTTGTGAATAAGAGAAAATGGGGCATGTAATTAATAGTAAGAAAAATAGTTTAACTTTCATGGTGGAGCAGTCTTTGTGCCTTATGCCCCCTTATAAGACTGTTTGTATTAAAAAAGAACGTGGGATCTTTCTGCCGCTTATCCCATGTTCCAGGCCTTCGTATCGCCTACATACTCAAGATAAGCGACATAAATACCCACGCCGATATGAGTGTGCGATGCACATACATATAAACAATAGGCATTTCTGTCGCGAGTCTTCTGAGTATGTTGCAAAGTTGCGAAGTTTGGAACATAGAAGACAAGCGCATAAACGCTCTTATTTTTTGCATTCCTAAAATAGGATGCATTTCATTGCAAATGTAATAAATATCTTTTATCAAAAGAATATCATATAATAAAATTATCTGAATATTTTCCTTATAACTTGTCGATATGAGGTTGATATAAAACAGGCGCAAAAAACCACTGCTATATGAAGCTGTTTTCGGCCGAAATGAGTAACTTTGCGCTTGGATTTTCAAGGTATTAATAACCATCAAAATTTATAGATTATGAGTAAAAAAGCATTATTGATGATTCTCGACGGCTGGGGCTTGGGTGACCACTCGAAGGCCGATGTCATTTATTGCACTCCTACACCATATTGGGACTATCTTACAGCTACTTATCCTCATTCACAACTGCAAGCCAGTGGTGAGAATGTGGGGCTTCCCAATGGTCAGATGGGTAACTCGGAGGTTGGACACCTTAACATTGGTGCCGGCAGAATTGTATATCAGGATTTGGTGAAAATAAATCGTGCTTGTGCCGATAATTCCATATTGAAAAACCCTGAGATTGTTTCGGCATTCACATATGCTCGCGATCATAAGAAAAATATTCACTTCATGGGGCTTACCTCTAATGGTGGCGTGCACAGCTCTCTTGAGCATCTCTTCAAACTTTGTGACATTGCGCGTGAATATGGATTGGACAATACCTTCATTCATTGCTTTATGGATGGTCGTGATACCGACCCGCACAGTGGAAAAGGTTTTATTGCCGAGTTGCAGGAGCATTGTGCCCACAGTGCCGGTAAGATAGCTTCTATCATCGGCCGTTACTATGCCATGGACCGCGATAAGCGTTGGGAGCGCATCAAGGTTGCATATGACCTGTTGGTACATGGTGAGGGTAAAAAGGCTACCGACTTGGTTGCTGCTATGCAGGAATCTTATGATGAAGGCGTTACCGATGAATTTATCAAGCCTATCGTCAATGCTTCGTTTGACGGTACCATAAAAGAGGGTGATGTAGTTATCTTCTTTAACTATCGCAACGACCGTGCCAAGGAGCTCACTATTGTGCTGACACAGCAAGATATGCCTGAGGCAGGTATGCACACTATCCCTGGGCTACAATATTATTGCATGACTCCCTATGATGCTTCTTTCAAGGGCATACACATCCTTTTTGATAAGGAGAATGTAGTAAATACGCTGGGCGAATATCTTTCTTCTAAGGGTATGCATCAGTTGCATATTGCCGAGACAGAGAAATATGCCCATGTAACCTTCTTCTTTAATGGTGGCCGTGAAGCTCCTTTCGAAGGTGAGGAACGTATTTTGGTGCCTTCTCCCAAGGTGGCAACTTACGACTTGAAACCCGAGATGAGCGCTTTTGAAGTGAAAGATAAATTGGTAGAGGCTATTCGTTCTGAAAAGTACGACTTTATTGTTGTTAATTATGCCAATGGCGATATGGTAGGCCATACCGGCGTATATGAAGCCATAGAAAAAGCCGTAAAGGCTGTAGACCAATGTGTTAATGAGACTGTAGAGGCTGCTAAGGCTGCCGGTTATGAAGTTATAATCATTGCAGACCATGGTAATGCCGACCATGCTCTCAATGGTGATGGTACTCCTAATACTGCGCACTCGCTCAATCCCGTGCCTTTTGTATATGTGACAGAGAACAAACATGCTACCGTAGAGAACGGTATTTTGGCCGATGTAGCTCCGTCTTTGCTGCACATTATGGGTTTGCCTGTACCAGCTGAGATGACAGGCAAAGATCTGATAAAAGACTAAACTTTTTAGTTTCTGATTTCGCACATGGTGCGGATTGAACCTCAAAAAAATTGTTCTGTGAATAGGTTTAATCCGCACCATTTATATATCTTTACAAAACTATGTTACAAATAGAAAATACCCTCGTTTCGCTCGACATTATAGAGCGCTTTTTCGTATGCAATATAGAGGCATGTCGAGGAGAGTGTTGTATCGACGGTGATGCAGGAGCTCCTATTACACCCGATGAACGCCGTGCTATAGAAGCGGCGTTGCCGGCTGTGTGGGAAGACCTCAGCCCCGCTGCGCAAGCCGTAATACAAGAGCAGGGAGTTGCTTATATTGATGAAGAGGCCGACCTTGTGACTTCTATCGTCGACGGACGTGACTGTGTCTTTACTTGTTATGGTAACAATGGCATCTGTTATTGTGCACTCGAGAAAGCCTACCGCGAGGGACGTTCTGCCTTTTTTAAGCCTATTTCGTGTCATCTTTATCCTGTGCGAGTGCAACGTTGGGCAAATGGATATACTGCGCTCAACTACCACCGATGGAAGATTTGTAAGGCTGCCGAGGTCTTAGGACGACGCGAAAAGGTACGAGTTTATCAATTCCTGAAAGAGCCGTTGATTCGTTGCATGGGTGAGGAGTGGTATAAAACCCTCTGTGAAGTAGCTGATGAGTATCTGAAAGTTACCGGAGAATAGCTGGTTTGCAATCGTCGTATAAGTAGTAAGTACGAGAATGTATTGGTAGCCGGATGCTATATCGGGCTAAGAATTTTGGGTAGTAATTGTATTTTTATGATTGAATATCGTTTCGCGATATAAAAAATCCCCATCCTTTTAAAGGACGGGGATTTCTTTTTGCTGTATTTGTTCACATCCCTTGCGGGAGGGGAATATTATTCAGCATTTTCAGTAGCTGGAGCTTCTGTGGCAGCAGCTTCCTCGGCAGGAGCCTCGGTTGCAGCAGCTGCAGCGGCGGCCTCGGCAGCAGCTTTGGCAAGCTCAGCTTTCTTGGTGGCCACGCGTTCTGCGATGGCTTTATTCACCTCTTTTTCTGCCTCCAAACGAGCAGCAGCAACTTTCTTAGCATCATCGATGGCTTTGAGCTTCAATGCCGAAGTAGCATTTTGCTTGTTGGCCAACCATGCTTGGAAGCGTTGCTCGGCAACTTCCTCGGTAAATGCGCCTTTCTTTACGCCACCCAAAAGGTGCTTTTTCAGTAATACGCCTTCGCGAGAGAGAATGTTGCGAACTGTGTCGGTGGGTTGTGCGCCGACGTTGAGCCAATACAAAGCACGATCGAATTTTAAATCTATTGTAGCAGGATTAGTGTTCGGATTATAAGAACCTATCCTTTCAATAAATCTACCATCACGTGGCGCCCTGCTATCGGCAATTACAATTTGATAGAATGCGTAGCCTTTACGGCCGAAGCGTTGTAATCTGATTTTTGTTGCCATTTAAAATTGTTTTTATTAGTTTTTGCATTAGCGGTGCAAAGGTACGGCTTAGATGCGATACTTGCAAATTTTTTCTTCTAAATGTAGCCTCTCTTATAAGTATTTTTTTATTTCGGCAATGAGCTGCTCGTATTCGGCATCGGTGAGGTATGTTTCACCAGGATTCATACGGAAAGTGCCGCCATAATCTGGCCCGTCTACATATTTAGGAGCTAAGTGAAAGTGAAGATGCGAGAGTTTGTCACTGTAAGCTCCGTAGTTTATTTTTTCTGGATTAAATGCACGTTGCATGGCTCTTGTTACGCGGGTTACATCGGCCATAAAGGCATTGCGTTCGTCGTCCGACAACTCGTTCAGGTCGTTTACATGCTTGTCGTATGCGACGAGGCAACGGCCGTGGTAGGTCTGTTCTTTGAATAGAAATACGCGTGATACTGTCAGATGGGCTATCTCTATCATCAGGTCGTGCAGAGCCTTATTGTTTTGGCAATAGAGGCATTCTTTAGGATCGCTATACATATAGTTTTGTGGTTATAAGAAGTTTATTAAATTCGGTCGAGCACTTTTTCTATCATGTCGCCTATAGACGATTTGTAGTTCGAGTTGGCATGTTGTGCCAAGCGGTTAGCTATAACCATGCAAATAGTTACGGCATGATGTCCCATGAGGCGGGCAAGTCCGGCAAGAGCCGAGCTTTCCATCTCGTAGTTGGTAATGACATATTTCCCGTATTTGAATTGTTCTATTTTTTTGTTTAAGTCGGGGTCGGCAAGAGGAACTCGTAATTCACGACCTTGTGGCCCATAAAAACCGTTTGCCGATATGGTGACACCGCGAACTGTGTCGTTATCTTCGAGACGTGCTATCAGTTCGGGATCGTTATCGATAACGTAAGGTTTGGCCCAAAGGGGATTCCATTGTACCGATTCGCAGAATGCTTTCTCAAAATCGAGGTCACATACTTCATTACGGCCTCGGTAGAAATTGAGTACTCCGTCAAATCCTATCGATTTTTCTGATATAATGTATGAGCCTATGGGTACGTGAGGTTGCAACCCTCCGCATGTGCCGCATCTTACTATTGTCAGGGCACGATGCTCTGGTTTTTCGTGACGTGTGGTAAAATCGATATTGGCGAGAGCATCCAATTCATTTATTACAATATCTATGTTGTCGGTACCAATTCCGTGCGAGATACACATGACGGGTTTCCCTTTATAGATACCGCCTATGGTGTGAAATTCGCGGTTAGATACCTCGAATGTTTTTTCGGAGAAAAATGAGGCTACGAGGTTTACTCTACCAGGGTCGCCAACCATTATGATGCGGTCGCACAGTTGTTCGGGGCGGATGTGTATGTGGAATGCGCTACCATCCTCGTTGATGATGAGTTCCGATTCGGGGAAAAATTTTGTTGTCATATTGTGGTTTCTAAAAGGTGGAAACGGAGTGTCTGGCATTTTATTTGGCAGACACTCCGTTTTTTGTTCTGTTTTTATAATTAATGATATCCTGCCTTATTCTTTTGTAATTTCGGTTTTCTTGGTTGTCTTGGCCGATTTAGCAGGTGTCTTAGTCGTTTTCGTCGACTTGGCAGTGTGTGCTCCTTGTTTATCGGTACGTGCCGACTTTAGTTCCTTTTCGAGCATTTCTATCTCACTTGCTTGGTTGCGTATAGTTGTGAGTAGTGAGTTCAACTCTTCGTTTTCTATCTGTGCAGGATATTGCTCTTCTACTCGTACGATAAAGTCGCTTAGTACGTTCATGTAGTTGATAAAGGCATCGAATGGCGAGTCGTAGGGGCTGTAAGAGCTTTTACCGGAACCATACTTGGTCGACATGTAGAAGAAGTGGTCACTTGCCTGTAGATATATCCAGTCTTGTTTGATACGGCGGTCTTCGCACATGCGTACGCGCTCCGACAAGTTATATAGCTTGTGGAAAGCTTCGTTTTGTAGTCGGTTACCCAGCCATGTACTCACGTCGCGGGCTTCGTCGGTCCAAGATATAGGGTATGGTATAGACAGTGCATCTACGGGCTTTAGCTTGCCAATGGCTTCTGAGGGTAATATGAAGCCTATGCCGGCCTCCTCGGCAAAGCGGGGCAGAGCTTTGAAAAATTCGAAAATACCTGTTTCACGTGGTTGGCTTTCACCCAATACTTCACAGTTCATAAAGAGGTTGACGAGAGGTTCTTCCTCGGGTAGCCCTTTTATCCAACTGATATACTTCTCGGCAGTCAGTGGGTAGTCGCTCCACTCGAAATCTGAGAAATTGCGGGCAATATTGTCGCTAAATGTGTCATTTTTAAGTAACATCTTCAGTCGAGGAGAAGCCATCGAGTTATACAGGTAGTTAGGACTCTTCCAACCCAATATATGTTTGGCTCCCTCTGTGATAACACCTTTGAATCCCAATCCCGAAATCATACCTGCTATTTCGTCAGAGAAGATAAGTTCGGTATTGCGGAATACCTTGGGATGTTGTCCGAAAAGGTTGTATATTTTTTCGTCATGTAGTTGTACTTGTGCACGGAATTCTTCGACGTCGGCAAGTGATGCGAGAGAGTGGGCATAGGTCTCTGAAAGGAACTCTACACAACCTGTTTTAGCCAGCTCTTTGAGGCTGTCTATCAGTTCAGGAACGTACATTTCCAATTGTTCCAAAGCTACACCAGAGATGGAGATGGCAACCTTGAATTTGCCACCAGACGTGTGCACCATCTCATTCATGGCCTCTACGGCAGGTATGTAGGAGTTGCGTGCTATGCGTGTGATGATGTCGTCGTTGGCAAAGTCATCGTAGTAGTAATGGTCTTTTCCTATATCAAAGAAGCGGTATCTTTTTAACCTGAATGGTTGGTGGATTTGAAAATACAAACAGATACTTTTCATAATATATTAGGTTTTTTATTTCGGCTATTTATGGAATTTAATTTTTGTGGTATTGTTGCAGAACCTTGTTATATATGTCTATCACCTTTTGTCCGGCATATTTCCATTTTATTTCATTTACCTCGGCTTCGCCTTCGACACGTAGGTGCTCATACAAGGCCGGGTTGTGTGTAATAGAGTATATGGCGTCGGCCATGGCGTCGATGTCCCAGTAATCTACTTTGATTACGTTGTCGAGAATCTCGGCGCAACCCGATTGTTTTGAAATGATAGAGGGAACGCCTACTTGCATAGCTTCCAAGGGCGATATGCCGAAAGGCTCCGATACCGATGGCATGATATATACGTCGCTGGCTTTGAGCATTTCGTAAACTTCTTTACCGCGTAAAAATCCCGTGAAGTGGAACCGGTCGGATATGCCACGGTCGGCTACAAGGTTTATCATTTGGTTCATCATATCGCCGCTACCAGCCATGACAAAGCGTACGTGGTGCGATTTGTTGAGTACACGGGCTGCAGCTTCCACAAAATATTCGGGGCCTTTTTGCATCGTAATACGACCAAGGAAAGTTACCACTTTGTCTTTGGTATTGTGGGGCATTACTATACTCTTTATTTCGTCGCTAAGAGGTGTCACGGCGTTATGTACTGTCGATACTTTGGCCGGATCGATATGATATTTGTCAATGACGGTTTGTCGAGTAAGGTTGCTCACGCAGATGATATGATCTGCATTGAGCATTCCGTCACGTTCTATGGCATATACCGTAGGGTTGACGTTGCCCCGGCTGCGGTCGAAGTCGGTAGCATGCACGTGTATTACCAACGGTTTGCCTGTGACTTGTTTTGCATGTATTCCGGCAGGGTAGGTGAGCCAGTCGTGCGAGTGTATGATGTCAAAGTCTAAGGTACGAGCTATTACGCCGGCTACGATAGAGTAGTTGTTTATTTCTTCCAGAAGATTGTCGGGGTAACGGCCTGAAAATTCTATACATCCTAAATCGTTGGTCTTTAAGTAGTTGAAATCGGCATAAATATGGCTTCTCAGGTCGAAGTATAGTTGAGGGTCCATACAATAGCCATAGCGGTTTTGCACGTAGTCCCAGCTTACGTCACGCCAGGCTACCGGCGTGTTTCCTGCGCCGATGATACGGGCAAAACTTTTATCTTCATCGCCGTATGGTTTTGGTATTACAAAGGTGATATCCATCCCACCGCACTCGGCCATACCCTTGGTAAGGCCATAACTTGCTGTGCCAAGGCCGCCGAGAATATGCGGAGGAAATTCCCACCCAAACATGAGTGCTTTCATAGGTATATCTGTTTTAATCAAACATTATATTTCTTTAATGAGTGTAATACGCGCAACACTTCTCCTACGTTGGCGGCAAAGCTAATGGCTCCACGTGCCGTGTAGGGTGGGTTGCCGTCGAACATCTCAGAGAGTGAGCCTATACATTTGTCAGACAAGTCATCCTCGTAGCCTATGAGCATGCGTTCTATAAACGAAACGCCTCCAACACCGAAGATGCGCAGGTATGCTGCTGCATATGCTCCCATCAACCAAGGACGTGTAGAGCCTTGATGATAGGCGTATGCACGCTCTTCGGGTGACCCTGCATACCACGGACGGTATCCGTAGCTTTTGGGGCTGAGTGTACGTATGCCTTTGGGGGTGAGTAATTCTTTGGTTACGATGTCAAGTATTCCTTTGCGTTGTCTGCGGTCGAGAGGAGAGTATTCGAGTGAGATGGCAATAAGCATGTTGGGACGTACACTCCAGTCGGTCATATTGCCGTCTACATAATCGAACAGGTAACCGTAGTCGTTGAGGAATGTCGACACAAATGAAGCACCACTCTTATCGGCCAATGCATTCCAACGGTTGGCAAGCGCTATATCGCCATTGTTCTCTGTAAAAAGTTGAGCTGCAAATTTTAATGCGTTATACCACAATCCGTTTATTTCTACCAAATATCCGCTTCGGGGAGTCACAGGCGCACCGTTTAGCATGCTGTTCATCCACGATATGGGGCGTTCTTTTCCGTTGGAGTAGAGCAATCCGTTGTTGTGTATGAAGAGGTTGGGGTGTCGACCCTCGATGATGTAATTCAATATGTCGGCGATGAATGAGCCGTACCGTTCGTAGCATTGTTTCGACCCTATCTCATGGGCATAGTGCTGTATGGTCCATATAGCCCACAGCATAACGTCGGGTACGTCTATGTCTTTTATTACCGGGTCGGTCTCTCCACACTCCATGTAATGGCGTAATGCCCGTTCGGCAGTGGCCATTGTCTGTTCAAAAGCGCTTACGTCGTCTATTGCAAGCGAACAGCCAGGTAGTGCTATGAATTCGTCACGTGCCCGCACTCCGAAAAACGGATAGCCGGCAAGAATATATAGGTCTTTACCCTTCTTGAAATAGAATTGTTGCGCCGAGTTTTTAAGACAATTGAAAAAGCTGTTACGCGGTGTACGGCTGGCAACCTCGTTGGTGAAGGTTCTCGATAAGGTACGTGGTGATGCTTCGCCTGTGCCTGCCGAAAAAATAATGCTTTCGCCTTTTTTTATGGGTAACTCAAAGTAGCCGGGTACATAAAGGTCTTCGCGGAATGGCTCGCCGCGCTCTTGGTCTTTGAGGTACTCTATGCCTTTATACCAATGTGAGTCGGATATGAATTGAGCTTGCTTGTTGAATTGCATATATAGCCGGGGGTAGCCATGATATAAGCAACAACTGATACCGTTGGCAGCACTTTCGTGAGAGGGGACAAGAGCGTCGTTTTCCATGCAAAGGGTGTTTGCCGGGCGGAATGCCAAAAACGGTCTGAATTGCAATGTCGTAGGTGAATGAGCTTCGACCAACGTGTATTTGATAAGGATACGGTTCTCGTGCTCGACAAAAACTTTTTCTTTGGTAAGAATTACACCTCCTACCCGGTACATTGTCTGTATAGACGAGTCGCAATTAAATTCCCTAATGTATTTGTGCCCGTTGGGGCTGAAGCAATCGCCATTGTATTTATGCAATCCTAAGTTGAACGATGCCCCGTGTTGAATGACAGTCTCGTCGAGCGACGATAGTAAAACGTGGCTTTCATCGTCCATTTCGGGGATAGGTATTACCAGTAAGCCGTGTTGCTTACGGGTGTTACAGTCGACAATGGTGGTGCAGTGATAAGCTCCCGAACGATTGGTGCGCAGCAATTCCTTGCGAAGCGACTGTTCGAGGTTTATCATGAGTCTTTTGTCAAATTTAAGGTAACTCATATTTTCAAAGAATCAGGTTAACTTATTCAGGCGCTCTACTGCATGCGAAGAGCTGTTTTTGTGATACGAATTTATAACTTTCATATTGAAAAAACAAATATGTAGAAATAAAAAAATATTATTCTATAAGTTTGTTTTTGCAATAACTTGAAATTCAGTATGATATCATGCCTATGATGTCGAGTAAAATCACAATAAAAAAGCACTTCCCGAGAGAAGTGCTTTAGTTTTTTCTATTGTACCGATTGCATGAATTTTGCAAGGTTTTCAAGGAACATCTTTACCGATACAGCAAGGAGGATAATACCGAAAAACTTTCGTGCCACGTATACACCGCCTTTGCCAAGGAGACGTTCCAGAAGTGTTACTTTCGATAGAACAACATATACAACTATGATATTGAGTAACAATCCTATAAGTACGTTGATGAGGCTATATAATGATTGCAGCGATATGAGTGTTGTGAACGAACCTGCTCCTGCTATAAGCGGAAATACTATGGGTACCATCGTCGCGGCTTTACCGCCGGGGCCGTCGTTGCGGAATATCTCTATACCCAAAACCATCTCTACAGCCATGGCAAAAAGCACCAACGAGCCGGCTATGGCAAACGATGCTACATCGACATGAAATAGTCCTAATATAGATGTTCCGAGAAATAGAAATATCAAGAACATGCACAGTGAGTAGATGGCGGCTTTACCTGCGTCGATAAACTGCCCTTTTGACCGCATGTCTATGATGATAGGTGTGAGACCTATCATATCTATGACGGCAAACATAATGATAAACGAACTGATGGATTCTTGGAATGAGAATGCGTTGAAAAACTCTTTTAGCTGCAATAAAACGTCGCTGCTCATAGTAGGTTGTGTTTTTTAAGGTTATCGGTCGCAAAGTTAAGGAAAAAAAAATAAATAAATACTTTCTAAACAAAGAACTTCTTTTGCCTCCACATCTTGTATGCTAAAAATTCATTTTATACTTTTGAATATTAAAAACAATCAAACAATGGAGAATATTTATCAGACCTTAATGCAATTGCCTTTGTTTCAAGGTGTAAGCAGGAGTAAGCTGTCAGAGTTGATAGACAAGACCCGTTTCCATTTCTTGAAATATAACGATGGCGAGCTTGCCATAGGGCGTTCTGAGTCTTGTACGCATTTCAAATTTCTTCTTTCTGGCAGTTTGCGATGCGAAATGTGTACTTACGATGGAAAAGTACGACTGATACAGACGTTACATGCACCAGATATTATAGCTCCCGAGCATATGTTTGGACGCACAACGCATTATCCTGCAAATTATTATGCAATAGGTTCGGCCGGTTTGATGCAAATCGATAAGGCCACTTTCATTACCTTCATGCGTGACGAGCCTATTTTCCTCATCAATATGCTCAATATATTGTCGCGTCGCAGTCAGAAAAACAAGGAGGCTATCCTCTCCATAAGTACCGGCGATATGAAGGAGCGTATTGCTTTTTGGATTCTTTCTCTTACGCAGCGCAATGCTACCGATATTCGCATCGTTGCAAAACAACGCGATTTGTATGGTTACTTCGGCGTGCAACGTGCCGTTTTGCTTTCGTCGCTTGCCGAGTTGAAGCAAGAAAAAATTATAGATTATACACCTACAGAAGTTGTTATTCTCAATCGTGACGCATTGCGCGATTTGCTGATGGAGGATATAAGTTTCTACGAGGCTGACGAATAGTTTGTCTATGGTTGCGACGTGGATATAAAACGCATGGCAGCCACTATCTTCATTTGTATTCATATTTATTCAGAAACCGCCTAATACTATGTATGGGTGCGATGGTAATATCGCACATTTTATGCTGTCTTGAAAAATCTTCCGCTGAATATATGCATTTTGTCAGAACGACGATGCTTTGGCACAATGCAGGTGGGGGATACTGTCATAATCTAAATTGTATAAGTATAAATAAATCCGTAATAACATTATAAATAAGACAGGTATGAGAATGAGAATCAAATTGTTTCTTGCCGCTGCCTCCATTTATGCGGTATGCACGGCACCTCTTGGAGCTAAGCCGGCGCAACCCGGCATTATTCAGCTTGTACAGCCCGATGGTACTACTGTATCGGTACGTTTGCAAGGCGACGAGCATTTACATTATATGACTACGTCGCAGGGCGCATTTGTAGTAGAGTGTGCCGATGGATATTATAGGTATGCTCGTTGGGACGGCGATAATGCACTTGTGGCTACAGAGTATGTAGCTTCTGATGACGATACATCTGTTGATGCATCTTTGCCCCGCATTAGCGATGCTGTTGTACAGGAGCGTTTGCAAAACCTGTATCTTGCAGCTCGTGAACAAAAAGATAAGCAGATAACGGTACGAAAAGCTCCTATGCGTCGTATAGCTCAAAACTCGGCTACCGATGTAAATGAGGTACGGGGTATCATAATTCTTGCGGAATATCAGGATGTAAAATTTAAACCGACCAGTACACGAGAGGCGATAGACAATCTCATGAATGAGCCCGGTAATAATTATATGGGGGCTTACGGTTCGGCTCGTGACTATTTTATGGCGCAGAGTTATGGAAAATTCCAGCCTAATTTCGATGTGGTAGGTCCTGTCACGCTCGACAATGATGCATCGTACTATGGGGGCAATGACCGTAGTGGTAACGATTTACGCCCCGAAGAACTTATTATAGAGGCCTGTCAAAAAGCGTCGGCACAGGGCTTGTGTAATATGTCGGATTATGACCTCGATGGTGATGGATGGGTTGACCTCGTTTATGTAATATATGCGGGTTATTCCGAGAGTAGTGGTGCTCCGGCATGGACTGTATGGCCTCATATGTGGTATGTTTATCAAGGAGCCGGACGTTCGGTGTCGGTTGATGGTGTGCGGCTCGATATGTATGCCTGCTCGTCGGAGCTGAGTGGTACATCGGGTAGCTCTCTCGATGGTATAGGCTCTTTCTGCCATGAGTATAGCCACACATTAGGTTTGCCCGATATATACGATACCCAAAGCTACAATTTTGGCATGGACATATGGAGCATCATGGACTATGGATGCTATGCTGAGGATGGGCGTACCCCGGTAGGATATTCGGCCTACGAACGTGCTTATTGTGGCTGGCTCGATATAGAAGAGCTTACAACACCGTCATCTGTCGTATTGCCTTACATCGGAGATAACGAGAAGGCCTATCAGGTGAAGGCTAATGATAAGCAATATTTTACGTTCGAGACTCGTTTGCAGCAAGGTTGGGACGTGGGGTTACCATCGGAAGGTATGATGATTGTAAAAATAGATTACGATGCTACTGCGTGGAATAATAATACGGTCAATGTCAACAGCCGCCGTCCACGTATACAAATTGTTCCTGCCGATAATTCTCTCAGCAGCAGAAGTCTTGAGGGCGATTTGTATCCTTATGCAGGCAATAATGTTTTCACGTCGACATCTACACCGGCAATGAAGATATACAATACGACTATCGATGATAAGCCGGTAGAGAATATAACGTATGATGCCGAGAATGGTGTCGTTACTTTTGACTTTATGGGAGGGGCTCCTAATACGACGTTGGCTGCACCTGTGGCCACATCTGCCGGTGGTATTAATAATGAAGGGTTTACAGCCTATTGGTCGCCGGTGTCGGGAGCTTCGAGTTATACATTACATCTTCAAAGTGATAATTTCGAGCAAGAGTATAAGTATATTACGTCTACGCGATATACGTTGACGGGACTCATGGCTGGTACATATTATTATAAAGTGAAAGCCGTCAACGGAGAGTATGAGAGTTCCTATTCAAATGAAATAGAGGTAGAAATTCCAGGTTTGGGAGCCGTATCGAGTATGCAGGTATCTGATGTCAGAGCCTATGTAACAGGTGATGGCATTGTTATAGAAAGTGATAAACCGTACGATGCACTGATTTATAATGCACAAGGTATGCTTGAGGCAGTTGTAAATGTAGATAGATACACAACGTATCGTCCTCGACTGACAGGCTTGTATATTGTTGTGTGTGGAGAAACCTCATACAAGTTGATAGTCAGATGATATAGGTAACGATGTAAATCATAAAACATTATATTCCCAATATCTACAACCAAGTAATTATAAAAGGAACCGCCAATCTTCTACAAACGTAAGATGGCGGTTCCTTTGCGTTATATATTGATGCTAATAATAATTGGGGGCATATTGGTCACTATAGAGAGCTTCTTATCATGAAAGAAAAAGGGGCTGCCTTCCTTAAGAAGACAGCCCCGTACTTTTTCCCAGGCTTATTATCCTAAATACGATCTTAATAACTGGCTTTGAGCCTTTTGTCTTAAATGCCTGATAGCTTTTTCTTTAATTTGGCGTACACGTTCGCGTGTCAGACCGAACTTGTCGCCAATCTCTTCGAGAGTCATCTCTTGACAACCTATACCGAAGACCATTTTTACAATCTCTCTTTCGCGAGGTTGCAACAGTTGCAACGCGCGGTCGATTTCTTTTGAGAGCGACTCATCTATCAACGAGCGGTCGGCAATAGGAGAGTCGTCATTCACCAGCACGTCAAGCAGGCTGTTGTCTTCACCTTCTACAAAAGGAGCATCTACCGATATGTGTCGTCCCGATACTTTCAGTGTGTCTGAAATTTTGTCTACCGGAATGTCCAACTCTTCGGCGAGCTCTTCGGGTGAAGGTTTACGCTCGTTTTCTTGCTCAAACTTCGAGAGGGCTTTGCTTATTTTGTTAAGCGACCCTACTTGATTTAAGGGCAATCTTACGATACGCGACTGTTCGGCAATGGCTTGCAGAATAGACTGACGTATCCACCATACGGCGTAGGAGATAAACTTGAAACCACGAGTTTCGTCAAATTTTTCGGCAGCTTTTATCAAGCCAAGATTACCTTCATTGATAAGATCAGGAAGGCTTAATCCTTGGTTTTGATACTGTTTGGCTACTGATACGACGAAACGTAAATTGGCGCGGGTCAATTTTTCCAATGCTGCACGGTCGCCTTGTTTGATGCGTTGAGCGAGCTCTACTTCCTCTTCGACGGTAATGAGGTCTTCACGTCCTATTTCTTGCAAATACTTGTCAAGAGAGGCGCTCTCGCGATTGGTAATTGATTTGGTAATTTTTAGTTGTCTCATCTTCTATTTGATGTGAACTGCAAATATACGATTTTATCTTATGGCTTGCATGTAAAACATTGTTAAATACAAGCCTTCGGGTGAACTTTTGGCTTCTTATGACATTATGTCATCTTTTTGTGCATCTGAGTTCCCTTTGTATCTTAACCGCAAATAGTGTGCCGCTGTTCGCATTTTTGCCTTATATGGGCTTTTTTATGACGTTTTCACTGCCGGGAAGTTTATACCTGCCCGGCAGATAGTATCAAGGTTGATGGTACTCAGTTTTTAGTCCGATAAGTCTACGGCATAATACATGATTTTGCCTGTGGGGTAAATGCCTGTGATAAACATCACTTTGCGTAGCTGGTTAGAGCGTACGATACTATCGAATATAGTCTCCATATCGCTTACCGAGCGTATGTTTTGTCCGTTGACTTCGAGTATTACAAAGCCTTCGCGTATGCCGGCATCTTTGAATTTGCCGTTTTTCAGTCCAACTACTTGTACGCCACTGCGTACATTCATTTCTTGCATTTGCTGGCGTGTAAGGTCTTTGAAACTCGTGCCCAATGAGCCGAAGTCGACAGCTTTTTTCATTTCGGTGTTGCCTTGGCTGTTTTTGAGTGTAAGGCTCTTTTCTATTTCCTTATTGTTACGCTTTATGGTAACTTTTATTTTGTCACCAGGACGGTAGCGGCTTATCTGTTCTTGCAAAGCTGCTCCATTTTTGATTTTTACACCATTGATGGCTGTGATGACATCACCTATTTCTATTCCGGCCTCCATGGCTGCGCTCAGGTCGTGAACTTCACCAACATACACACCTTCTACGATGTCAATACCTTTTTCTTCGGCCAGCGACGAAGTGATCTCTTGGAATCCTATACCCATTACAGCACGTTGTACAGTACCGTATTGACGTAAGTCGGCGATTACCTTGCTAACTATACTCGATGGTATGGCAAATGAGTATCCGGCATAGTTGCCGGTTTCGGAAAAAATGGCTGTGTTTATACCTACCAATTCGCCGGCCGTATTAACCAATGCGCCGCCACTGTTGCCAGGATTGACAGCTGCATCGGTCTGTATGAATGATTCTATACCCATTTGATTGGTGACATTATCGCTGATGCGACGAGCCTTGGCACTCACGATACCTGCTGTTACGGTTGAGGTAAGTCCAAAGGGATTGCCTACAGCCAGTACCCATTCGCCAACTTTCAGCTCGTCTGAGTTGCCGAATTGTACGACAGGAAGGTCTGTTGCTTCTATTTTTACCAAAGCGAGGTCGGTATTGGCATCGGAACCAATAATGCGACCGTTGAATGAGCGGTTGTCATTGAGGGTTACTTCTATTTTATCTGCATCGCGTATAACGTGGTTGTTGGTCACAATATAGCCGTCGGGCGAAATGATAACGCCAGAGCCTAATCCTCCACGGGGTTGTGGCTGGGGTTGTATACGTCCCGGTCCGAAGAAAAATTCTAAGAACGGGTCATTGTAGCGGCTGCTTGATTGTGTTGGTGTAGAAAGTGTACGTATGCTTACAACAGCATTTACCGTGTTCTCGGCTGCTTGGGTGAAGTCTGTTTCTATGGCTCGTTGCGATACCGGGACATAACCTGTCGGCATGGCATAGTTGTTTTCAAATGCTTCGTTATTGATGCTTTCATCATACTTTTTCATGTAATGGTACATAATAGATGCTGTGGCAAAGCATGTTCCCACTACTATAGCCGATGTGAATAGTATTTGCTTTGTTCTGTTCATGATTATAATGATTAAAGTGTTAAATACATGTTTGTTTTAATATTTTCACATGCTAAAATTAACACATAAATCTTTGGGTTGTATCGCCATTGACTTTTATTTAAGCTCTTTTAATAAGAAAGTTGGCAGCTTAACGCCACTTAACGTGGCAGCATTTCCTCGTATGTGGTATGCTGTAATCATTAAGTTACAATATAATAGGTAATGAGGTGCTTGTTTTGTTCCCTCATATAAAATATTTTGCCAATTTTTTATCTTTCTATTTGTTTGTATGGAGGTTGCAGCTTGAGGCTACATAAGAAAAATTATTACCTTTGTACGGTAAAAGAGTAAAAAAGTCTATGACATTTGATGAATTTGGGTTCGAAGAGGAGATTATGGAAGGTCTCGATGCAATGAACTTCCGAGAAGCAACTCCGGTGCAAGAGAAGGCTATTCCCGTGATTATGGATGGGAAAGATATGATTGCATGTGCCCAAACAGGAACAGGTAAAACGGCCGCATTTATTTTGCCGTTGATGAATCGCCTGTTACTGAGCGGTTCGGGCAATAATAAGGTTCGCGCCATTATCGTAACACCTACTCGAGAGCTAGCACAACAGATAGATTTACAATTTGAAGGCTTTTCGTATTTTGCACCTATCTCTACTGTGGCCGTATCGGGAGGTGGTGATGGAGCCTCGTGGGAGCAACAGAAACGAGGACTCAAATTGGGCGCCGATGTTGTGATAGCTACTCCCGGTCGACTTATATCGCATTTGAAGATAAGTAATATTGATTTATCGGGTGTAGAATATTTTATTCTCGATGAGGCCGACCGTATGCTCGATATGGGCTTTTATGATGATATAATGGACATATGTTCATACCTGCCGAAGCTGCGTCAGACGTTGATGTTCTCAGCCACAATGCCTCCAAAAATCAGGCAATTGGCCAAAAACATACTCCATGACCCGGTGGAAGTGAGTGTGGCTGTGTCGAAACCCAACGATGCCATACACCAAAGTGTCTACATCTGTTATGAGACACAAAAAATAGGCATTATAGAGCATATCTTTGCTAACCCTATAGCGGGTAAAACGATAGTATTTGCTTCGTCTAAGATGAAGTGTAAGGAGGTGGCATTTACATTGAAGCGGAAGAAATTTAAAGTCGCCGCCATGCATTCCGATTTGTTGCAGGAAGACCGCGACCGGGTAATGCTTGATTTCAAAAACGGTAAAATAGATATTCTGGTGGCTACCGATATTGTGGCCCGTGGTATAGATATAGACCAAATAGAATTGGTGATAAACTATGATGTACCTCACGATCCCGAAGACTATATACATCGTATAGGTCGTACAGCTCGAGCCAATGCCCAGGGCAGCGCCATAACTTTTGTATCGGAAAAGGAACAGGAAAAGTTTGCTCGGATAGAGAAATTCCTTGGTTATGAAATAGAGAAAGAGACACTGCCTGCATCACTTGGAGAGGCTCCCGTATATCAACCATGTGACTATAAGAAAAAACCTCATGGAGGCCGTCGCAGAATGCCTCGACGTCGGCATGTCTCGACTGATGCTACGGCTCGGCATGCTGAAAAATCGGCCGGAACTGAGGCCGGTAAACGTCGGTTTTCTCACAGACGATCATCCCAACGTAACGCTTCGGGAAGTGCGCAAAATGAAGCATCGGCTGCATCGTAATAGTATTTGAATAATGATTTCGATAGAAAAACTTTCGGTTGAGTTTGGTGGTAATCCGCTTTTCGATGACATTACGTACGTCATCAATAAGCGAGACCGTATTGCGTTGGTAGGTAAAAATGGTGCCGGAAAGTCTACCATGCTTAAGATTATTGCAGGGTTGCAGGCTCCATCGTCGGGCGTTGTTAATCGTCCGCGCGACCTCACGATAGGTTATTTGCCTCAGCAAATGCAGCTTAGTGATGTACGCACCGTAAGGCAAGAGGCCGAACAGGCATTTGCTCACGTTATAGAGATGAAAAAGCGTATTGACCGCATGAACGAAGAGCTGGCTGAGCGTACCGATTATGATAGTGAAGATTATCAGGAGCTCATAGAGCGTGTGTCGGCAGCTACCGAGCAATATGCACTGATGGAAAACTCCAACTATCAGGCCGAGTTGGAACGGACTCTCTTGGGCTTGGGCTTTTTAAGGAGCGATTTTGACCGTCCTACATCTGAGTTCAGCGGCGGATGGCGTATGCGGGTAGAGTTAGCCAAACTTCTTTTGCAGCGGCCCGATGTGCTTTTGCTGGATGAGCCTACCAACCACCTTGATATAGAGTCTATACAGTGGCTCGAAAATTTCCTTGCCACAAGAGCCAATACTGTTGTGCTCGTTTCGCACGACCGTGCTTTTATAGATAATGTGACTAATCGTACCATCGAAATATCTATGGGACGTATCTACGATTATCAGGTCAATTACTCGAAATATGTGGAATTGCGTCGTGAGCGGCTTGCCCAGCAGCAACGTGCCTACGAAAACCAGCAAAAGCAGATACAAGATACCGAGGCGTTTATAGAGCGGTTTCGATACAAAGCGACCAAGGCTGTGCAGGTACAATCGCGTATCAAACAACTTGAAAAAATAGAGCGTATTGAGGTCGACGAGATAGACACGTCGCACATCAATTTACGTTTTCCACCAGCACCACGTTCGGGTGATTATCCCGTTATTGCCGACGATGTAACCAAGCGTTATGGCGACCATACCGTGTTTGAGCATGCCACGTTTACTATCAAACGCGGCGAAAAAGTAGCTTTTGTGGGTAAGAACGGTGAGGGTAAATCGACGTTGGTAAAGTGCATCATGGGTGAAATTCCATTTGAAGGTACACTAAAGATAGGACATAATGTAAAGATAGGCTATTTTGCCCAAAACCAAGCATCGTTGCTCGATGGTTCTCTTACGGTGTTTGATACCATAGACCGCGTGGCAGTGGGTGATATACGTACCAAGATACGCGATATATTAGGTGCGTTTATGTTTGGAGGAGAAGCTTCGGAAAAGAAGGTGAGTGTTTTATCGGGCGGTGAGAAAACTCGTTTGGCCATGATACGCTTGCTGCTTGAGCCGGTCAATCTGCTTATCCTCGATGAGCCTACCAACCATCTCGATATGACAACCAAAGATATTCTGAAAAGTGCTATCGCCGATTTTGACGGTACTGTCATAGTAGTATCGCACGACCGCGAGTTTCTCGACGGGTTGGTATCGAAAGTATATGAGTTTGGTGGTGGTCGTGTCAAAGAGCATCTGGGTGGCATTTATGACTTTTTGGAGAAGAAAAAAATAGACTCTTTGCAAGAGTTGGAGAAACCGATTGCAGACCGTAAAATGTCAGATAAGCAGCTTCCGATAGAGAAAACTGCTTCTAAAATATCGTATGAGGAGCGGAAGGAGCAGGCTCGTCGAATAAAGAAACTCGAACGTGCCGTAGCCGACCGTGAAAAGGAGATAGAGGGAATAGAGTATGCCATAGATGTGGTAGAACGCAAGTTGGGTACGCCTGAAGGTGCTGCCGATGTAGCTCTCTACGAAGAACACGGCCGCCTGAAAAAATCTCTCGATGAGGCGATGACGTTGTGGGAAAAAGAGAATGAAGAGTTGGAAATGTTGAAAACGCAATTATAATTACTTAAAAAACACATGAACATGATGTCGAAAATGAAATTTTATTCAATGGCTGTTGCGCTTGTAACCTTAGGCGCATGTACACCAAAGGCCACTGATAGTAGCAAAGTGCCGGGTATTGACCTGACCAACCTTGATACTACCGTGTTGGCAAGTGACGATTTTTACCAGTATGCTTGCGGCGGATGGATGGTTAAGAACCCTCTTACGCCCGAGCGTTCGCGTTTCAGTTCGTTCGACAAGCTCATTGACGATAACGAAGAGCGGTTACGCGTTATGTTTGAGGATATGGGCAAGACTCAAGCTGTAAAAGGTAGTGTAGAACAAAAAATAAGCGACCTTTACAAATTGGGCTTGGACAGCGTGCGCCTCAATAAAGAAGGTGCGGCTCCATTGAAACCCTATTTGGACGAGATTGCGGCTGTAACGACTCCTGAACAGAAGGCTGTCATATTGGCTAAGATGCATTTGCGCAATACGGCTCCTTTCTTTGCTCCCTATGTAGGTGCCGACGATAAGAATAGCAGCATGAATATATTCTGCACGTACCAGGCCGGTATGAACATGGGCGATCGCGACTATTATTTGCTCGACGACGAGTCTACTCTTGCCATCCGCGATAGTTATAAAAAATATATTGCTCGTCTCTTCTCTCTCATCGGATATGATGAGGCTTCTGCTTCGAAAGCCGTAGAGACAGTTATGAATATAGAGACCGCTTTGGCAAAAGCCGCCTTCTCGCGCGATGAACTGCGCAATCCGCAGGCAAACTATAACAAGATGACTATTGACGAGGTAAAGGCTGCTTATAAAAATCTCGATTGGGATACATATTTCGCTACTCTCGGTCTCGACTCGGTTGCGGCTGTTAACGTAGGCCAACCTCGTGCTATGGCTGTAGCCAACGAATTGTTGGGTTCTCTCTCTGACGAAGATTTCCGCTGCTATCTTACATTCAACATGGCCGATGCTGCGACAGGTTTGTTGAGCGATGACTTTGCAGACGCTTCTTTCGATTTTTATGGACGTACTCTTTCGGGCAAGCAAGAGCAAGAAGCTCGTTGGAAACGTGCTCTTAATGTACCGAATGGTTTCTTGGGAGAAGCCGTTGGTGAGATGTATGTTGCCAAATTCTTCTCACCCGAGTCGAAGGAGCGTATGGTGACATTGGTTGCCAATCTGCAAAAAGCACTCTCTGAACATATCGATTCGCTCGAGTGGATGAGTGATACAACTAAAATGAAAGCTCAGGAGAAACTTGCTACTTTCCATGTAAAGATAGGTTATCCCGATAAATGGCGCAATTACGATGGCTTGGAAGTTAATCCCGAGGAGTCATATTTGGTAAATGTATTGCGTGCATGTGAGTTTGAAAACCGTTATCAACTTGCCGACGAAGGCAAACCGGTAGACAAAGACAAATGGTTAATGACACCTCAAACGGTCAATGCTTACTATAATCCTACTACTAACGAAATATGTTTCCCGGCCGGTATTCTACAACCGCCGTTCTTCAATGCCGATGCCGATGATGCTGTTAATTATGGAGCCATTGGCGTTGTGATTGGACACGAAATGACACACGGATTTGACGATCAGGGTCGTCAGTATGACAAGAATGGTAATATGACAAATTGGTGGACTGAAGACGATGCCAAGCGTTTCATAGAGCGTGCTGATAAATTGGCAGCTCAATACAGCCAGATCATTGTTGTGGATACTGTACATGCCAACGGTAACTTTACGCTTGGAGAGAATATTGCCGACCAAGGTGGTTTGCGCGTAGCTTATACAGCCTTCCGCAACTCGCTTAATGGCGTAGAACCTGCACCTATCGACGGGTTTACAGCCGACCAACGTTTCTATCTTGCATATGCTACGTTGTGGGCCGGTAATATTACCGATGAAGAGATTCGCCTCCGCACCAAGACCGACCCGCACTCGCTGGGACGCTGGCGTGTAAATGCTGCATTGCGTAATATCGATTCTTTCTTCAAGGCATTCGATATTAAGGAGGGTGACCCCATGTATATGGCCCCCGAAGAGCGTGTTATAATATGGTAAAATGGTGAGGCTACATAGCCTGTATTCTATAAGAGAGGATGAATCCGTGACTCGGATTCATCCTCTTTTTTACGATTGCCTGCCGATGTTTGTGTTGCAGCATCGTCAGTAGAAATTTTTTAAAATAAAAAGTAAATAATACTTGACTTTATGTAATGCATTATTTACCTTTGTGGCATTGAGTAATTAACCGCAAAATTTATTCTGTATGAAAACGATTCTTTTGCCGCACTATATGCGGGTAATAGGGTGGATATTGTTTGTCCCGTGTTTGATAATAGGAGTGTTGATTCTTGTTGAAGTTTTGTCGTTGAATGGTGTCGTAGGTGTTGTTGTAAACGATATAGCCATTATGGGCATAGCGATAGGGGCTATTTTTATTTGTTGTTCGCGTGAGCGACAGGAGGACGAGATGGTGCAGGCCGTCAGGTTGCAAGCGTTGATGATGTCGCTCTATGTTTATGTGGGGTTGTTGATTGTGTGTACCTTGGTCATCAATAACTTGTATTATCTTTATTTCATGATTGCCAATTTATGCCTTTTCCCCGTTGTATTTTTATTGGTATTCAAGATTATGATTGCACATTACAGAAAAGTATTCGACGATGAAAAATCGAATTAAGGTAGAGCGCGCCGAGCGCGATATTACGCAGCAGCAGTTGGCCGAGGCAGTGAGCGTGAGCCGTCAGACGATTGTTGCTATTGAGAGAGGTCATTTCCTCCCATCCACACCGTTGGCTCTGAAAATTGCACGCTATTTTGGTAAACCGGTAGAAGATATTTTTATCCTCGAAGAAGGTGATTGACGGAGTGTTACGACACTCTGTCAATCACATAAATATGTATATGCTCAACTGTTAAAATAATAGAAAAAACGAGGTGTATAAGGTTACATTCTATCTCTTTTTTCTCTAATTTCGCGGTCGAAAACAAGAATAAGAGAAAAATGAAGGCTTATACAGTTCGCTATAAAAATAAGATTGATGATTTCCATTCATGGGGGGTGGGTTTTTTGATTTAGTGGCTGTAGTCTCTATTATATAAGTCGTATTCATTTAAAAATAATAAAATAATCAGTTAATTTATGAGCAAAAAGAAAAGGCTCATAATGCTGTTATGTATTACAGCATTATGCAGCCAGCATGTATGTGCCCAAACCAGGTTGATGGGGATAGAGGAATTGTTTGTCCTTGCAGACGAACAGAGTAAAAGTATTCAAGCCTATAAAACCGAAACAGAAGCGGCAACCGAGGCTGTAAAGGCTGCCAAAGCGCAGAGGCTTCCCGATGTAAATGTTTCTCTGTCGGCCAGCTATCTGGGAAACGGAGAGATGTGGGACAGAAATTTTAGCAATGGCATGGAGATTGATATGCCACATTTTGGTAATAACTTTGCATTGGAAGCTCAACAAGTAATTTATGCAGGAGGTGCTATAAGTAGTGGCATCAAGCAGGCTGAGATGAGTAAGTTGTTGGCCGAGCTCGATTTGCAAAAGAATGTTCAGGAAATACGGTTTTTGTTGGTAGGTCATTATCTGAATCTATATAAACTTGACAATCAGATTGTTGTCCTGCGGAAAAATATCGAGTTGACCAACCAAGTCATAGCCAATATGGTAGCTCGTAGAGAGCAAGGCACTGTACTGAAAAACGATATTACTCGTTATGAGTTGCAAAAAGAGCAGCTCAATTTGCAATTGACCAGGACTATAAGTGCCAGGCGAATTGCCAATCATCAGCTGGTCACAACATTACATTTGCCCGATAGCACAGAGATTGTTCCTGATACGACCTTGTTGGAGCAACAGATATTCTCATTGGCCGAGTGCGATTGGCAAGAGATGGCAGCTGCTAATAACATAGGCTTGAAACAAGCTCTGACAGCCATTAAACTGAATGAGCAGATAGTAAAAAAGGAGCGCTCGGAGCTTCTGCCACATATTTCTCTCGTTGCTGCCGACCATTTGGATGGTCCTATTACGATAGAAGTGCCGGTATTGAACAATAATTTTAATTATTGGTATGTTGGGGTTGGCATTAAATACAATATCTCGTCTCTTTTCAAGAATAACCATAGGGTTAAACAAGCCCGACTGAATGTGCGTCGTGCACAAGAGTTACATCAGTTGGCTCAGGAACAGGTTGAAAATGCAGTACAAGAAGGTTTCGTAAATTTCCTGACGGCATTTACCGATTTAGAGACACAGAAAAACAGTGTAAGGTTGGCCAATGAGAATTATAGTGTTACCGATAATCGGTATAAAAATGAGATGGCACTGCTTACAGATATGTTGGATGCGAGCAATATGAAACTAAGTGCTGATTTGGGACTGGTGAATGCACGTATCAATGTCGTATATAATTACTATAAAATGAAATATATCACACATACATTATAATAAATTCAATAAATAGAAATATCGTCATGATTAACAGAAGAACAAAGAAATTGATTTATAATGCAGTTATCATAGCATTATTACTGATAGGATTAGTATACGTTTGTTCTCGTTTTATCCATCTTGGAAATGTTGAATATACCGATAATGCACAGATTAAGCAACACATTACACCTATCAATACACGAGTACAGGGATTTATCAAGAAAATCTATTTCGAGGAATATCAGCCTATACACAAAGGCGATACTTTGCTTGTGATAGAAGACTCGGAGTTCAGGTTGCATCTTGCTCAGGCTGAGGCTGACTTGGCTAATGCACTGGCAGGACAGAAGGCAACGACGGCAGGTATTGCAACTACGCAAAATAATCTGAGTGTTAATGACGCTACGATTGAAGAAGTGAAGGTACAGAAGGATAATGCCGAACGAGAACTGCAACGTTATAAAAAACTGCTGGAAGAAGATGCCGTAACAAAACAGCAATATGATAATATAAAAACAGCTTATGATGCCGTGAATGCCCGGTATGAGCAAGTACTTCGTATAAAACATTCTACCTCTCTGACTAAAGAAGAACAAACTCATCGTTTAGGTCAGAATGAGGCTACTGTTCGCTTGGCACAAGCTGCCGTAGACTTGGCGCGACTTAACTTGTCGTATACCGTGATTGTTGCTACGTGTGATGGCGTAACAGGTCGCAAGGATATACATGAAGGCCAGTTGGTACAATCGGGACAAACTATGGTCGATATTGTAGACAATAGCGATTTGTGGGTTATAGCCAACTACCGCGAAACACAACTTCCCAATATTAAGGAAGGTGCTGCTGTAACTTTTACGGCCGATGCTGTACCCGGTGTTGTATATAATGGTATTGTAGAGTCTATATCTGATGCTACGGGAGCAGCTTTTTCTATGGTGCCGCAGGACAATGCAACGGGCAACTTCGTAAAGGTGGAGCAAAGAATACCGGTCCGCATCCGTTTGCAAGGTAATGATGCAGAAAAAGTAAGCAAGCTAAGGGCTGGCTTCAATGTGGAATGTAAAGTAAAGTATTGATATGAGTGCATCGGTACAACCATTCTCTTTTTCAATGCCCATGTTTAGGGCGTTTGTACCTGAGAAAATACGCCCATGGATATATTTGTTTATGGCAGCAACATTCCAGTTCTCAGGTGGACTTTATATAGGAACGCTCAATCAGATGATGGGTAAAACGGCCCTTATGAGGGAGGATTTACTGATGTGTCTGTATGCCAATCTGGCAGGGATGGCCATCTATTTCCCCTTATTGTTTCGTATGAAGTTCCGATTTACCAACAAAAGTCTGTTGCTTGCATCTGCAGCCGGTGTATTGCTTTGCAATATGATAGCCCCGCACGTTACATTTCTGCCTTTGTTGTGGTTTATTTGTTTTGTGGAGGGTATATGCAAGATTCAAGGAACTTTTGAGTGTATGTCGAATATACAGCTTTGGATAACACCGACACGCGACTTCACCTCTTTTTTCCCCATTTTGCATATAGTAATCTTAGGAAGTATGCAGCTGTCTGATTTACTGGCTACATATTTGATGTATTATTATCATTGGGATTACATGCAGCTGTTTATCAGTGGCGTTATGATTGTCGACCTTTTGATACTGACTATTTGTGTACGTCGTATCAGGATGTTTAGAAAATTTCCGTTGTTGGGAGTCGACTGGTTGGGCGCTATTCTGTGGGCTGTGCTTATATTGGAAATTACCTATATATTCAATTATGGCGATTACTATGATTGGTGGAATAGCCCCGTCATATGTCAGCTCAGTATTATAGCGGCTATTACATTGGTGGTTTGTATAGGGCGCATGCTGTCTATCCATCACCCATATATCGAGCCAAAGATGTGGACATATCGTTATTTGTTTCCTATTCTCATACTTATTGCTTTGGTCGAGATGCTGCTTGCTACGGAGCATGTGTTGGAAGAGGCATTTTTTGAGGGCGTCATGCACTATGGCGCGATGACAAGTGTCCAGTTGGACTGGTCTATGCTGGTAGGTGTTGTGTCGGGTTGCCTGTTTGCCTATTGGTGGATGCATGTGAAGCGTTTCCCTTATTTACGGTTGCTTATTATCGGACTGATAGGAGTTATTTGTTATTTGTTGGGATTTTATTTTACCCTATCGAGTGAGATTTCTTTTTCACAATTATGTTTGCCAACGGTATGTCGTGGATTTGCATATGCCGTGTTGAGTGCAACGTTTATGACTTGCTTGGAGGAGATAATGACATTCCAGCATTTTTTTCAGGCCCTATCGGTATTTAATATGATACATATGGTTATAGGCGGTGTTATCGGTGCTGCTATTTATACAAGAGGGTTAGCTTATTGTTTGCCTGATAATATAGCGCGGTATGGAGCTGCCATTGACAACGTGGTGACAAGTCGTATGATGGTTAATCTGCCTGATTATATGAATGCGTTCATTACACAAATGACAGAAATTAGCATTAAGCAGATGTATGGCTATGCGGCGTATGCTTGTATACTTCTTTTGCTCTTGTTCTTATTGTATGATGCACCTATTCGCCGAGGGTTGAAACAGATGCCCAGTTGGCATAAAGTAAGAAGCCAGGTAGTAGCATCTTTTATAGGTAAGAAATAAACAGATTTGCTTCATGTCCGTGTCACCTGTTGGGGTCTGAAAAGACTCAATGACAGGTGACTTTTTGTAAATGTATTATGCTTCATGGCGAGTATATGGGGCTTTATAAATTGTTGTAGGTTGTAGATAGAGTAATATTATTTAAGTCAAAAAAATATATTGGCCGGTATCATTTCATCAGTCAATTTGTTATAATAGCATCATGAGGTGATTTATACTCATAAAATAGCTATTTATGGGGATTGAATGCTCCTTGAGTAACGGCTATTTTTGCAGCGAATTTTAGAATGGATAGTTATGAAAATTACAAAAATCACGGGTCGTGAAATACTCGACTCTCGCGGTAATCCCACGGTTGAAGTGGATGTAGTGTTGGAAAATGGTGTGTTGGGGCGTGCCGCAGTGCCATCGGGAGCCTCGACGGGTGAGCATGAAGCCTTGGAGTTGCGCGATGGTAACAAAAAACGTTACGGAGGTAAAGGTGTCCTCAAAGCCGTCAAAAACATACAAAAAATTATAGCTCCGGCCATTGAGGGATGCTCGGTATATGAGCAAAGAGCTATTGACATGAAGATGATAGAGCTTGATGGTTCTACTACAAAATCGAACCTCGGGGCCAATGCTATTCTCGGTGTGTCACTGGCTGTTGCCAAGGCTGCAGCGGCTGCGTTGGGCATGCCGTTGTATCGTTATATAGGGGGCGTCAATACCTATGTGCTGCCGGTTCCTATGATGAATATTATCAATGGTGGTTCGCACAGTGATGCTCCTATAGCTTTTCAGGAGTTTATGATACGACCGGTGGGAGCATCTTCGTTCCACGAAGGACTGCGCATGGGTGCCGAGGTATTTCATGCCTTGAAGCGGGTGTTGCATAGCCGTGAGTTGAGTACGGCTGTGGGTGACGAAGGCGGTTTTGCTCCTGCTCTTACCGATACAGAGGAGGCGCTCGACTCTATTATGGAGGCCATACGCAAAGCCGGGTATGAGCCCGGAAATGATGTGAAAATTGCCATCGACTGTGCCTCGTCTGAGTTCTATCGTAATGGTATGTACGATTATACCATTTTTGAGGGCGCCAAGGGCAAGAAGCGTACTGCCGATGAGCAGATTGCTTACCTGGAGTCGCTGATAGACCGATATCCCATAGACTCTATCGAAGATGGTATGAGCGAAAACGATTGGGAGGGGTGGCGACGCCTGACTGCACGGATAGGTTCGCGTTGTCAGTTGGTCGGCGACGATTTGTTTGTAACCAATGTACAGTTCCTCTCCAAGGGTATAGAATTTGGGTGCGCCAACTCTATTCTTATAAAAGTCAACCAGATAGGTACGCTTAGCGAGACGCTCGATACCATAGAGATGGCACATCGTCATGGATACACGACAGTTACCTCGCATCGTTCGGGTGAAACCGAAGATGCCACCATTGCCGATATTGCTGTAGCTACCAATAGCGGGCAGATAAAGACCGGTTCGCTTAGCCGCAGTGACCGTATGGCAAAATACAACCAACTACTACGTATCGAGGAGGAGTTGGGCGACCTGGCTGTCTATGGCTATCGCCGGTTGAAATGATGGGTAAACCGATAATATTATGTAATTAATCTTCTCAGTCTACAATGGGAAGGGAGGGTGCTTGACGTATGTTGCGCGCACGCTCCTCTTTTTTTATACCTTGTAGATGTGAAAAAGATTTGTCGTTTTTTATATTGTCGGGGGCGTTTTTACGTGGAATTGTTTATGCACTTATACTCGATATATCAGTTCCAGTCGGTGTGTCGCTACGTATTGGAATATACCCCGCAGTATCATAAATGACATGAATGAGAGCCATAGTGCGTTGTTGCCTATAAAGGGTAGGAACCCGTAGAAAATAGCAAAAAAGGCAACCGTTGCCAATAGCATGGTGTTTCGCATGATGCGTGTCTGTGTAGCTCCCACCATCACTCCGTCTATCAGGAATGGTACCGACCCGGCCAAAGGTATGACGATAATCCACCCAATGTACTCGCCGGCACGGCTTATTAGCTCAGCAGCATTACTGTGCGATGTGTCGACAAAGATGCCCAGCAGGTCACGCCACCATATGATGTAGATACTTACGAAAAGCAGTGCTATGCCTATACTCCACCATATGCAGCGGCGAATGTATAGTCGTAGTGATGCTTCGTCGCGTGCTCCGGTGAAACGGCCTGTCAAAGCCTCGGCGGCGTAGGCAAAGCCGTCGCTCATATAAGAGAAGAGTGTGAAGAGTTGCAGCAGCAGTGTGTTCACGGCGAGAATCTCCTCGTCCATCCGTGCCGATATGGCTGTAAAGAACGTGTAGACTATCACGATACAAAAAGTGCGTATGATAATGTTACCGTTGATAGAGAAAAATCGGCGTAATACATGGCGGTCTAATATATCGCGCCATGCCACCTTTACTAAGGTATGGCGGAAGAACAGCAGCAACAGTACGCCAGCCAGCACTACGCCGCTCCACTGTGCTACTACCGATGCGTAGGCGATACCTACAATGCCCAGGTCGAGCCCAAAGGCAAATGCAAAACTGCATGCCAAGTGTATGACATTGACTGTTATGGCAATGCACATAGGTATAACGGCATTTTGCATTCCGGTAAACCATCCGTTCAGCCCGAAAAGCAGGATGCCTGCAGGAACAGCCCAGATGCGGGCATAGAAATAGTCTCTGACCATTTCGTTGCCGTTCATCATCCACAGTGCAAACTGTCCCAGTGGAATCTGCAACAGCCATATTGCTAGCCCCAATACACCGGCTACCGTGACGGCGCGCACCAGCATACGAGTCCACTCGGCGCGGTCGCCGGCACCGTAGGCTTGTGCCGTGAGGCCGCTCGTCCCCATGCGCACAAACGAGCAATTCCAATAGATGAAGTTAAATATCGATACGCCTATTGCCAATGCCCCTATGACAGCAGCCGAATGCTCGCTGTCCCAATGCCCGGCAATGGCCGTACTGACGATACCCATCAGTGGTACGGTGATGTTAGAGATAATGTTAGGTATGGCAAGGCGTAGTATTTCGCGATTGGCTTTCATATAACTTGTTCTATGGTTCGTGCATGAGTTGCGTCGCAGTTTCTTTTCCCTGTTTTACGCAGCTGTCGCAACACTGTTTCCAGCTTCTGGTATGGTAGTGACATCTTTGCACTTGATGGAGCTGCAAAGTTACGCTTTTATTGTAAATTGCGATGCACAGCCACGGTGCATCGGCTCACTTTTCTGATGTGCATTTTTGTCATGTAATACGGATTCTTTTGTATACGTGCCTTACCCCTCGATAAATGCTTCGCCCAGGTTGATGAAGTATATATGTTCCGTGGCGCGGGTCATGGCGGTATAGAGCCAGCGGTAGAAGTCGAGTGTGAGGTTTTGCGGGTCGATGTATCCCATGTCTATATATACGTGCCGCCACTGTCCACCCTGTGCCTTGTGGCACGTTACGCCGTAGGCATACTTTACTTGCAGGGCATTGAACCACGGGTCGGCTTTGAGCCGTTGCATCCGTTCGCGTTGTGAGGCAATGTGTGCATAATCTTCGAGAATGGCGGTGTAGAGCCGTTCATTCTCGTCGCGCGATAGGGCGGGAGCATCACTCGTGAGCGTGTCTAAGAGAATACGGGCGTCGAGTTCCACATCGAGGTCGGGAAACTGCAATTGCACGTCGGCAAAGCGGAAGCCATACATCTCGTAGTGCTTTCTCACACGTACCACACGGGCTATATCGCCGTTGGCAATGAAGTCTATCTCCTTATATTCTTTGCCCCAGTAGTAGTTGTTTTTGGCTACCAGTAGCATGTCGCCGGCGGTGAGCTCCTCCTCGCGGTAGAGTATCTGGTTGCGGATGCCTTGATTGAATATGCCCGCCCGTTTGTTGGAACGTGTTATCACGATGGTCTCGTCCATGCCTACGTGGTCGTACGAGTCCGACAGCCGTTCTATCAGGAACTCACCGCTCAGATTCTCTACGTCGGTATATCCTTGCAGTCGCAGGCGGGGAGCCGGCAGTATGTCGCCCTTGTGCTCTTGCATCAGTTTCCGCAGCAGTGTGGCATTATAAAGTATGCCGCTCTCGCTTGTCTGTCGGGCAACTTCGTTCAGTTCGTAGGCTGTCACCTTCAGTCCGTATGAAGCGAGACATTCGGGCGAGAGGGCAGGGCTGGCGCTCTGACCTACGGGTGGAAGCTGAGCCGTGTCGCCAAGGAGCAACAGTCGGCAATTGTTGCCGTTATATACATATTCTATCAGGTCGTCGAGAAGCTGCCCCGACCCATAGTAGTCGTTGCCCGGCGTGTTGTTTATCATAGAGGCCTCGTCAACGACAAAGAGTGTGTCGTGATGCAGATTATTACCCGCAAGAAACCCTTTCATATCGGGTGAGAATCGTTGCTGACGATATATCTTGCGGTGTATTGTGTAGGCTGCATGGCCGGCATAATGGGCAAATACTTTGGCGGCACGACCAGTAGGTGCCAATAAGACAGTTTTATGTTCCAAGTTTGTGAGCGCCTTTACCAAAGCGCCAACCAGCGAACTCTTGCCCGTGCCAGCGTAACCTGTGAGCAGAAATATTTCGTTGTCACTCCCCGTGAGAATGAAGCGCGACAGCCTCAACAGCAACTCGCTTTGTTGTGCGTTGGGAACGTATGGCAGATTATTACAGGCCTGTGTGGCAAGAGCTTCGTATAACATATGATTACTGTTTCTTGCTGAAAGAAATTGCTGTTGCAAATGTAAGTAATATAATCGTGAATTGGGCTTACTTGTGTTGTGCAGAGTAGTCGGCTATGAAAATTCCCTCTAAAATCGGCCTCTCGTTCCGTAATACCATTGTAATTTTGTATTTTTGCAAACAAAGCCATATAAATGCAATATTTGTAATCAACATCCTTTACGATATGCCGCACGAATTGCCTACCGATACTTCGCAGTATATTCTGATGCTGCGCATTACGCCTCGCGAGATGATTTATTCCTGTTACCATCCGGCCATCGACGGCTCGCTGGTATGCGGGCGCGACGTTTTTTCGGCATCGGCATCGTTCCTGTCTGAGATAGAGCGGACTGTTTACTCTCACGACGAGTTGTTGCAGTCCTTCAAGAAGGTGTATGTGTTGTTGCCTACGCAGCGGTTTCTGCTTGTTCCCATTGATGTGGCAGCCGAGGCTTCGCCCGAAACCTTTTTCCGTACTGTCTATCCGGCTATCGAGGGTGAAGAGGTTTTAGAGAGCCGTTTGCCCTATGTAGGAGCCTCGATGCTTTCGGCTGCCGACGGAGCTGTGACATCGTTTTTGCGTCGCACATTCGGGATGCCTGCCGTACTGCACCCGCTGGCGCCTCTGTGCGAATACTTTTATCGCAAAAGCCGCGTAGGTAATTTTGCCAAGGTGTATGTACAACTCTACGACGGCAATATGGAGGTGGCATGTTTCGACAAAAAGGGGCTGTTGCTTGCCAATACCTTTGTCGCTCCCACTACCGGCGATGCTGCCTATCATCTGCTCAACATATGGCAGCAGTTGGGGCTGAATCAGCAGACCGATGAGGTGCAGATTGCCGGCGATGCCGTGGCACGACGCGAGTTGGCTACGCTGTTGCGTCGTTACATCCTCACCGTGGGGCCTGTTATATTCCCGTCGCAACGCCACACCATAGGCAGCGATGCCATGCAATTACCTTTTGACCTTACAGCTTTATCGTTATGCGAATTATAAGAGGAAAATACGGGCGTCGCCGTTTCGATGTCCCTACCAATATCAAGGCACGTCCCACGACCGACTTTGCACGCGAGAATTTGTTCAATGTACTCGAGAATCGTCTCGATTTCGAGGGGCTCTCGGCACTCGACCTCTTTGCCGGTACGGGAGCCGTCAGTTTCGAGTTGCTGTCGCGCGGTTGCAGCCGAGTGGTGTGCGTAGAAAAACACCCTGTGCAATATAATTTTATCCTCAAAGTGCAGAAAGAGTTGGCCGACGACAACCTCATGCCCGTGCGAGGTGACGTATTCCGTTTTGTGGCTGCGTGTCGCGAGGAATTCGATTTTATCTTTGCCGACCCTCCTTACGACCTTCCACAGCTTCCCTCCATACCTGCCAAGGTGCTCGATGAGGCAACCATTCTCCGTCCCGGTGGCCTTTTTGTATTGGAGCATTCGCGTGCCAACGATTTCTCTTCGCATCCGTTTTTTGTAGAGCATCGTGCATACGGTAGTGTCAATTTCTCCTTTTTCGTTCGCCCCGAGTAGGAGAGAGGGGACTATATCGACCGTAAAAAATCTTCTATCGATGTCTCTATCGATAGCCCTAATTTTTTGCGCAGGCGGTGGCGCGACTTCTTTATGCTGTCGGGTTGCAAGGCCAGCATGGTAGCTATTTGCTTGTTGCCCATGCCGGTGCGAATGTAGGCACATAGCCGCAGGTCGGTTTCCGAGATGTTGGGAAAAAGCTCTTTCATCCGCACGAAAAACGAGGGGTGTACCTTCTCGAAACAGATGCGAAAGTATTCCCATTCGTTGTTTTGTCCTATGTGTAGTTTTATTTTCTGTTGCAATTCTGTAGCCGCCTGTTTGCTGATGTTGCCATCGGTACATTGCTTTTCCACAACGTTTGCCATTTCGTGCAGCGCCTGTTTCTTCTCGTTCATCACCAGGGCATTCGATGCCAATTCGCGGTTCTGCGACTCTATCTCGGCTTGGAACCGTTCGTTTTGCAGTGCCTCGTTTTCCAGCCGGGTGGCAAGCTCCTTGTTTTCACTCTCTTTCAGCTGCTTTGCCAACCGCTCTTTGCGACGTTGGTTATATAATATGTAGCATACCGTAGTCGACAGGCAGAGCGCTATGATAAGAATTCCTGCCGTGACAAGTCGTTTTGTGCGGTTACGTTGCTCGGCATTTCTCAGTTCCATTTCGTATTTCTCTATTTCATGACCCATCTCCAGGCGTAGTATCTTTTGCAATTCGTTTGCGCGGCTTATAGAGTCTCGCAGTGCCAGCAGCTTGCTCTGATATAAATAGGCGCTGTCTGTTTGCCCTGTGATGTCATACAGTTGCGTCAGTCCTGAGAGGCACTCATCTAAGGTAGGGTAGTCGTTCTTGGCATAAGTATAGTTGTCGAAAGCATTGTGGTAGTAATATCGTGCGCTGTCTTTGTCGCCATAAGATAGATGATATGCACCGCGGTTTATGTAGCTTTTCAGTATTAGTCTATTACTTCCGTATATGCCGGCCAGGTTTTTGGCCTGCAGCGATGTGCTGTCGCGCTCCACTACTGAGTCGCTGCACTCGTATAGCGATAGCAGAACATTTATGACAAACGAAGTATCGGTTTGTATCGATTTGTCGTGGATGATTTTTCGCAAAAGATTTACCGATTTCTCATTTTCATTCATGCGTTGATACAAGTTGGCGAGGTTCAGCCCGTTGCGCAGGGCGTAGTCTTTGCGTCCTATGCGGCGATATATCGTGTCGGCAGCACTATATGCAGTCTGTGCTTTCTTTGGCTCGTCCAAGAGCATAAAGATATAGCCTAAATCTACATACGTATTGCCCATGTAGAGCGAGTCGTTTATCTTGCAGAAATAGCGGTGGCACTCTTTAATGATTTTATATGTTTCCACACAATTTTGTGTGATATAGGGTTTCCCAAGCAGTTTTATTCGCATGTAATCGTAGCGATATCGGTTGGAGTCTGTCATCGCTGCGGCAGCTTGTAGCAATTTGGCGCGGATAGCGGTGTCGGGGTTACATAGCGCATCGAAGTAGAGTGTGCGCCATGTCAGGGCCTGCAGGTCGGGATGTCGACGGCACACATCGTACATCTCGCTTATGATATGTGCTTTGCTTGCCTTGTCACCCGGCATGTCCATGAGTTGTACCAGCGAATCGTGCTGTTGCTCCACCGGTTTCCATTTGGTGTGAGCTGTTGCGTTTATAACAGAAAGAACACCAAATAATAATAGAAGGGAAATAGAATATCGGTTCATGTTGCAAATGTAAAGAAAAATGACTTCCTTCTCTTCGTTTAAGTATACAATTCACCATTTCATGATTGATATTTGTCTTGTGTCCCCCACTTGTCACCCGGTTTTATTATGTACACTTGCTTTGTACCCCCTATATTTGCGGTACTAACCACTAATAATAACGCTTATGAAAAACATTTATTTATCTGTCGCTTTATGGTTGGCCGGCACGATGGGAGCTTTGGCAGTGCAACCGATAATAACAGAGTGTTTCACTCCCGACTTCAATAGTAGAGGCAGTACCTATAAGTTCGATTTTGGTACGTCGTTATCGGGATACGAGAAGAAGCAGGTTGCTGATAATATGGTGCAATATGTTCCCCGTAAGAACGTAGCACAGGTGGCGCAAGAGGGCGATGTGACGCTGACACTCTCTATTGAATGCCCTGATAATTATAATCTTTCAGGTATAACTATTTATAATACTGATACATTTATAAACGCAACTCCTCGTGGTGAGGTCGATTTGAATAATATTCCTGTTCCCATAGCTCCGGGTACGTATGATGTATTGATTAGTATGTGGAACGTAAATGAAATATCCGGGAATGCTGATGGGCTTGTTACGGTGATAAAAGAGCTGGTAGATATTACCTCAGATAAGTCTTTGCCGATAGATTTTGCCGAAGCGAACAATCATATTGTTATAAATACGTATAATGCCGAGGGAGAACTTTTTGTCCCTGATGTAATGGCTCAGAATGCGCCCGACTATATTCCAACAGTGATAGAAGGAGGAAATTATGATGAAATACTCTTTCATCGGTATATAATATTGAAGGGTGTAGGAATAATAGAGTCATTTACTGGTAATACTAATGCCCACTGGATAACAGACGGTGTGGATTGGGGAAACTGGGAACGAAGTTTCGATTTTTATGTCTCCGATTTGAGCGACCGTTATACGCTGGCACAAATACGTGTCGTAGCAGCAAAAGATAATGCGTTTTATGTAATCAAATATGCCACTGATGGTACCGGTGCAGAGGAGTTGAATAACAATCCGGCTGATTATAAGTTGTATGAGCAATATTTTACGCCTACTCCGGCTGTAAAAGATAGTGCCGAGTTCAGTATAGGATTTAATACAATAGAAATCTTCCAAGGTGAAATGCAAGGTGGTTGGGGCGGATTTTCAAGTAATTACAAGATTAAGAGAGAGGAGCCTGTCTGTATCTATATAGATGCTCCGTTCTCCGATGCGGCCGATGAAAACGCGTTGGACGTAATGGTGCACTCCAAAATAGAGGAGATGAACGAGCAGGGTATTATAGGCAATCCGGTAGTATGGCATGCCGACAAGCAGGCGTTTGAGTATGTCAATAAGGGACATGATATATATGGCAATTATGGCTTCCAGACATTTCCCGAGTGGCTGTTCGAGGATGCACCTATGTTGGAATATCCCGGGCATCCTGCGTTCAGCTATTATTTAGACCCGGCCCATCCCATTGTACTGGGCGAGTGTGCCCCCATCAATGCCTTTATGGCTCAGAATTACTATAATGACAGGATGCAAAGAGATATGTCGTTGCTTTCTCCCTGTTGGTTGGGGCGTTATGGAGAAGTATTGGAGGCAAGTGATATTTATACCGATGTATGCCTGAAATATAACGGCGAAACGGTTTGCGACAGTACGGTAGAGTATTTGGAGTTTATGTTCCCCTATATATGGGAGCAACCCAAGGGTGAGTATGAGTTGACGTTGCTGAATGAGAATGTCGAGGTGGATGGTTTGCAAGGAAAGAGTTTCTTGCAGGTAAATTACGATGCCACGAAAGAAGACTGTACAGCTCCTACTTTACAGATGTTGCAGTTCTGCAATACCGACGGTCGTGTCACCGACCGCTTTGAGCGACCGGCCGATGGCGTATTGGAGTTTGCCGGTGGTGACTTTAATTATAACTATTATAGCGAATATTATAGTGGTTACTTCGATTGTAAGGAAATGACGGTAGCCGTGAGCTATGCTCCGTATGGAACCGAGTCTTGGCAGGTATTGCCCGTAGAAGAGATTCCCGATTTGTATCGTTATCCGGCCTTCGGCTATTTCTATCGTGGTGCCTTGGATGTCGTGAATGTCGAGAGCGAAACGCTGTGGTACGATTTGAAGGTAGAGCTTACCGACCCGACGGGAAACAAGCAGTTGCAGGTTATATCGCCGGCTTTCAAGATAAACGATGTGTCGGCAGTAGACCGCGTGAATGCTCGCGAAAACCGCGTGTATGTGGCAGGCGATGTGTTGTATCTGAGCGATGTTGCCGATGAAGTGGCGCTGTATGACCTTGCAGGACGGGAGGTGAAACGTGCTACGGCTGTGCAACAACTCTCGGTAGCCGGCCTCGATGGTGTGTATGTGGTGCGTGTCCTCTGTAACAATAGTGTGCTGGTAGATAAAGTGGCTATCCGGTAATGGAGGTGTGTAATCGGTCATTGCTTTTATAGTGACAGAAATAACGACGGATTGTCGCCATCGTACTCTTGCCTCGCGGAACATGGTCTCCGCGAGGCTTTTTTATAGTGGCTTGCCGGGGTAGATATGTGGCATGCTGTTGTAGGATAGGGGATATATTGTGCTCGCCTTGTACTATCTTTGCATAAGATAGGCTTCGGCTCGACTATGAAAAGCGAAAAACTTTGTCTTTCGCTTTTTATTGTGCTCGCCTTGCACTATCTTTACATAACATAGGCTTCGGCTCGGCTATGAAAAGCGAAAAACTTTGTCTTTCGCTTTTTATTGTGCTCGCCTTGCACTATCTTTGCCAACTACATGAAGAAAATCGTACTATCGCTATATTTGTTGGCCACAGTCGTGGCTGCGTGGGCTTATCGTCCTGATGTGACATTCGTTTCGCCGCTGAATATTCCGCTGGTGCTGAGTGCCAATTTCGGCGAATTGCGTCCCAATCATTTCCATTCGGGACTCGACTTCAAGACGCAGGGACGTACCGGCCTGCCGGTTTTTGCGGCCGACAGCGGCTATGTGTCGCGTATTGCCGTCTCGCCGTGGGGATACGGTAATGCTCTGTATATAACACATCCGTCGGGTTACACGACGGTCTACGGGCATTTGTTGTCGTTCGCTCCTTTCATTGCCGACCGTGTGCGGCAAATGCAATACGAACGCGAGAGCTTTGCCATTGATACCATGTTGCCTCCCGGTACAATACTTGTTGACCGCGGTATGCGCGTGGCTACGAGTGGCAATACCGGTTCGTCGGGTGGTCCGCACCTGCACTTCGAGGTGCGTCACACCGAGAGCGAGTCGCCCCTCGACCCTCTGCCGTGGTTTGCCCGCAAGATAAAAGACAACATAGCCCCTGAGCCGCGGCAGTTGGCGCTCTATCCCCATGATGGCGTGGTGGACGGCAAGCATCGCAAGGCGGTGCGGTCGTTGCAGGCGCAGGGAGGCAATGTATATACAACCGCTGCATTTACGGCTTGGGGCGAAGTGTCGGTGGGTATAAAGGCCTACGACCGCATGAGCGGTACATCCAATATCTACGGCGTGCGCTCGGTGAAATGCTGGATTGACGACTCGCTGCTCTATGAGTCGCTGGTAGACAGCATCACGTTTGCCGAGACACGTTATGTAAATGCCCTTATCGATTATGATGAGCTGCGCAGCAACAATGGCTCGACTATCATGCGCACCTACATAGCACCCGGAAATCACCTTTCTACGGTATATGGCGATGTATCTAACCGCGGCATTTTTGTTGTAGATGAGGCACGCACCTATCGGGGGCGTTTCGAGTTGACCGACTACTATGGCAACCGTTCGACAGTGCGTTTCACCATAAAAGGTACGCCCGGCGAAACGGTACGTCGTACTGCAACGGGTGAGCTCTTTGCCTATGACCGAGCCAATAGTTACGAAACAGACGATATGCGCTTCTCCCTGCCCGAAGGCGCTTTATATGAAGATGTCACTTTTACCCATAGCGCCGAGGAGAGCAGCCGCTACTACTCGGCATTACACAAGGTACTCAAGCCGACAGTACCCCTGCATACGTGGGGTGAACTGGCACTGAAACTTACTTGCGACACGCTGCCCGACAGTTGCTACTATATGGTGTATATACGCAACGGCCGCAAGTCGCCCGTTGTAGGCCGCTATGATGCGGGGTGGTATGTAGCCCGTGTGCGCGACTTGGGAACGTATGCTGTGGCGGCCGATACGATACCACCTACAATTACGCCTCTCAATTCGGCCAAATGGGGAACAAACGGTACGGTATCACTGAAAATAACCGATGCCGGCAGCGGTATCTCATCGTACAGGGGCGAGATAGATGGCATGTTCTGTCTCTTTGAGTATGATGCCAAACGCAGTCGCCTTACCTGCCGCCTGAAGAATACGCCCCTTACGCGAGGCGGCTCACATCGCCTTGTGATGACCGTCGCTGACGAGTGCGGCAACCGTAAGGTCTTGAAACGAACTTTCACATGGTAAAATAAAAATGCTTAACCTAAGAAAACTATGAAGAGGATAACATCAGTTTTGTTTGCAGCTATGCTTCTCCCAGCCGGGGCATGGGCATGTACAAGCCTTATTGCCGGAGCCGGCGCTACGGCCGATGGCAGTGTTATGATTACTTATGCCGCCGACTCGCATACGCTATACGGTGCGCTTACATCTTCGCCTGCTGCCGACTGGCAACCCGGTGATATGCGTCAAATTGTAGAGTGGGATACCGGTAAGCCTCTTGGTTCTATTCCGCAAGTGCCACATACCTATGCCGTAAATGGTAATATGAACGAACACCAGTTGGCTATTGTGGAGTCTACATGGGGCGGTCGTCCCGAATTGGTCGATACACTGGGTCTCATAGATTACGGTACGCTTATACAACTGGGACTGGAACGTGCGCGCACAGCTCGTGAAGCTATACAGGTGATGACCGACCTGGTAAAAGAGTATGGCTATTACAGCAGTGGTGAGTCGTTCTCCATCGCCGACCCCAATGAAGCGTGGATTATGGAGATGATAGGTAAGGGGTCGGGTCGTAAAGGTGCCGTATGGGTAGCCATCCGTATTCCCGATGATTGTATTTCGGGACATGCCAACCATCCCCGCATTCATCAGTTCCCCCTCGACGACCCTGAAAATTGCCTTTATTCGCCCGACGTCATATCTTTTGCCCGTGAGGAGGGCTATTTCAATGGCGTCAACAAAGATTTCAGCTTCTCTAAGGCTTATGGTGTGCTCGACTATGGCGCATTGCGCGGTTGTGAGGCTCGGGTGTGGAGCTTCTTCCGTCGTTATGACAGCAACATGGACAAATATTTGCGCTATCTCGAGGGCGAAAGCGAAACCCCGTTCCCCCTCTATATACGTCCTTCTCGCAAACTTACATTGCGCGAAATGAAAGATGCCATGCGCGACCACTTCGACGGTACGCCTTATGATATGCACAATGACATAGGTGGTGGACCGTTTTATGCACCTTATCGTTTCCGTCCCATGACGTTCGAGGTCGATGGTAAAGTCTATCTCAATGAGCGTGCCATTGCTACCCAACAAACAGGCTTTACCTTGGTAGCTCAGATGCGCCGTAACTTACCCGATGCCATAGGTGGTATACAATGGTTTGGTGTCGATGATGCCAACACATGCGTATATGTACCCATGTATTGCAGTGTGACCGAAGTGCCGCTCTGTTTCAGTCCCGAAAACGGCTCTATGTACGAATTCTCGTGGACGTCGGCATTCTGGGTACACAACTGGGTGGCCAATATGGCATATGCACGCTATAATCAGATGATAGGCGATATAAGAACTGTGCAGGAGGAGTTGGAAAACGGCTTTGAGAATAGTATAGCCGCCGTAGATAGTACGGCTCTGGCACTGTATAACCAAAATCCGGCCGAAGCAGTAGCCTATCTGACCCGCTATAGCAATGATGCTGCCATGAATAGTACGGCGCGATGGAAAAAGTTGGGCGAATTTCTTATGGTGAAGTTCCTCGATGGTAATGTCAAGGCTCAGAATCCCGACGGTACTTTCCGTACCAATGATTACGGTATGCCCGATGGCGTAATTTTCCCCGGCTATTCGCGCGAGTATTACGAGGATGTTGTCAGGAGAACCGGCGACAAATTCTTGCAAAAAGAGATAAATATAAGGTGACAAAAAGGAATGTAATAAAAATCCTTTGTATTTGTTTTTAATCGGTTTTTATCACTACATTTGTGAGATGTAGTGGCAGTTAGGCAGATTCGGACAGATAACAGCAAAAACATTTGCCTCTGCGCTTACCTTTTAGAAATGTAATCAGTCATATTTGATTAACTTATTAAACAATACAATATGGAAAACGATGCTTTATTGAAAGAAGTAACTGCCAAAGCACAAGTGTGGCTTGGTGAAGGTTATGATGAAGAAACACGTGCTGCCGTAAAGGCAATGCTCGATAATCCCGACCATACTGAGTTGATAGAGAGTTTCTATCGCGACCTGGAATTTGGTACGGGTGGTTTACGTGGTATCATGGGTGCCGGTACTAACAGAATGAATATCTATACTGTAGGTGCTGCAACACAGGGATTGGCCAACTATCTGAAGAAAAATTTCGCTTCACTTCCACTTATCTCTGTAGCCATAGGACACGATTGCCGAAACAACAGTCGCCGTTTTGCCGAGATTTCGGCCGATATATTCTCAGCTAATGGCATCAAGGTATACCTTTTCGATGCCTTACGTCCTACTCCTGAGGTATCGTTCGCCATTCGCGAGTTGGGCTGTCAAGCCGGTATCAACCTTACGGCTTCGCACAATCCCAAAGAGTATAACGGATACAAGGCTTACTGGAGCGATGGTGCACAAGTGATAGCTCCGCACGATACCGGTATCATAGAAGAGGTGAACAAGATAACCAATATTGCCGACATTAAATTTAAAGGCAATCCTGAGCTGATACAAATCATAGGTGAGGAGATAGATAAGATATTCCTCGACCGTATCAAGACTCTTTCACTCTCGCCCGATGTTATTGCCAAACATCACGATATACCTATTGTATACACCCCAATACATGGTACAGGAGTGCGTTTGATACCTGCTTCTCTTAAGAATTTCGGCTTTACCAATATTATACACGTACCGGAGCAAGATGTGGTAAGTGGCGACTTCCCCACAGTAGTTTCGCCCAACCCCGAGGAGCCTGCAGCTCTCGACCTTGCAGTGAAACGTGCTAAAGAGACAAATGCAGAATTGGTTATGGCTAGTGACCCCGATGCCGACCGTATTGGTATTGCTGTAAAGAACGACAAAGGCGAGTGGATATTGGCTAATGGTAACCAGATAGTGATGCTCATGCTCAACTACATCATGACTACCTATCAGGAGCGTGGCCTTTTGCAGGGTAACGAGTTTATCGTTAAGACCATCGTAACCACCGAAACCATTAAGACAATTGCCGAACGTAACAACATAAAGATGTACGATTGCTACACGGGATTCAAGTGGATTGCTGCTGTAATACGCGAATTGGAAGGCAAGGAGCGCTACATCGGTGGAGGCGAAGAGAGCTATGGCTTCTTGGCCGAGGACTTTGTTCGCGATAAAGATGCCGTGTCGGCAATGTCGTTGATGGCAGAAATTGCAGCATGGGCTAAAGACCGTGGAATGACCATGTATCAAATGATACAAGATATCTACATTAAATATGGTTTCTCGAAAGAGAAAGGTGTATCTGTCGTACGTAAAGGCAAACAAGGAGCTGAAGAGATTGTTGCCATGATGAAATCATTCCGTGAGAATCCTATCAAGACCTTAGGCGGTTCGCCGGTTGTTTTGGTAAAAGACTATCAGTCTCTCACGGCTACCGACGACAAGGGCAATGTGACAAAACTCGATATGCCTTGCACATCGAACGTATTGCAATACTTTACGGCCGAGGGCGATAAGGTATCGGTTCGTCCTTCAGGTACGGAGCCCAAGATTAAGTTCTACATGGAAGTACGCGGTATTCCTATGAGTAGTTATGCCGATTATGACAAGGCCAACGAACTGGCCGATGCCAAGATTGAGGCCTTCAAGAAAGATTTGGGCATCTAAAGCTATTTCCAGATAGTTAGTTATGCAGCGGCGGAGAAGTTCTTCTTCTCCGCCGTTTTTTTGAGGTTATGCACAAGTATGTTAGTGAAAATTGTAGTGACTTGTTGTTGGAAATATGGTAACTGTTATTGTTATCGCGTGTTGACTTCCTTTGAAAAAATAACAGGGTGCGTCCTATACAAGACGCACCCTGTTTTATTATAGCATAAGGAGTAACCGATGTCGGTAGGCAGCTTTATGCCGTTACCAGCTCTTTCATCTTTTCAAATGCTTCTGAAAGCTTTTCGTAATCTTTACCGCCGGCTTGAGCAAAATGGGGTTGACCGCCACCGCCACCCTGTATGAGGCGTGCTGCTTCGCGCACAATTTGCGAGGCGTTCTTCCCTTTAGCTATCAAGTCGTCGCTCAATGCTACAGTCAGCAAGGGCTTGTTGTTATCATTTATATTGAATGTGGCGGCAATGAAAGCAGTTTGTTCCGGCATTTCACCGCGTATCTCAAAAGCTATGTTTTTAATTAAGATAGGCATTATAGGACCGTTGTATGATACGACGTGTATGCCGTTGATAATTTGAGCCTCTTTTATCATGGCAGCTTTCATCATAGCCGATTTTTCGCGTGCAAACTCTTCTATCTGATGACGCATATCGGCATTTTCGGCGATATATTTCTCTATGGCTTGCCGTAGGTTGGGAGCGTTATTGAAAAGAGAACTTATTTGTTTCAGCGTATCTTGCAGACGGTTCATAGATTCTTCTACTTGTAGCCCCGTGATGGCCTCAATACGGCGTATTCCTGCGGCGATAGAACTTTCAGACAAGATGCGTATCATACCTATGTTGCCGGTGTTGGCTACATGGGTACCTCCACATAACTCTATTGATGTGCCGTAACGTACTACACGAACCTCTTCGCCATATTTCTCTCCGAAGAGAGCCATGGCACCCATAGCGCGCGCTTCGGCAATAGGCATGTGACGGTGTTCGTCAAGAGGAATGGCCATACGTACTTTTGCGTTGGCCAATCTCTCCACTTGGCGCAACTCTTCGTCGGTTACTTTCTGGAAATGAGAAAAGTCAAAACGCAATGAGTAGGGCGATACAAATGACCCCTTTTGTTCGACATGTTTGCCCAGTACCTCACGCAATGCTTCGTGCAGTAAGTGGGTTGCCGAGTGGTTGCATGATGTCGCCATGCGCGCCTCTTTATCGATGACAGCACGGAAAGTTGCTGTTACATCTTGCGGCAGAGTCTCGCTTATGTGTACTGCAAGGTTGTTTTCTCGTTTGGTGGTTACGATGGGTGTCTTTTCGTCGCCGTTGATAAGCATACCACTATCGCCAACTTGTCCGCCCATTTCGGCATAGAAAGGTGAGCGGTCGAGAACTATCTGGTAGAACTCGTGATTTTTTTGTTTTACTTTACGGTAACGCAATATGCGGGCATCGCATTCTTCATAGTCGTAGCCTACAAACTCGGGTTCCCCTTCGCGCAGTGTTATCCAGTCGCCGGTTTCTACAGAGGCGGCATTGCGGGCGCGTTCCTTTTGCTGCTGCATTTCTTTGTCGAAAGTAGCGGTGTCGACCGTCATACCGTTCTCTTTGAGAATCAGCTCTGTAAGGTCAAGTGGAAATCCGTAGGTATCATATAGGGTGAAGGCGTCTTTACCATCGATAACGGTTTTGCCTTGTGCTTTGGTATCTGCTATAATCTTGTCGAGCAGTCTGATGCCGGTTTCCAATGTACGCAAGAATGCTTCCTCTTCTTCTTTTATCACCTTAGCAATGAGGTCTCTTTGGGCAATCAATTCAGGATAAGCATCGCCCATTGTTTCTATAAGTACGTCAATAAGGCGATAAAGGAAAGCATTGTGCTGGCCTAAGAAAGTATAGCCATAGCGTACGGCACGGCGCAAAATACGGCGTATTACATAGCCTGCTTTAGCATTCGACGGCAGTTGGCCATCGGTAATTGAGAAGGCAATGGTACGTATGTGGTCAGCAATGACACGCATGGCAACATCGACTTGTTCGTCTTCGCCATAACGTTTGCCACACATGTTGCCTATAGCTGTGATGATAGGTTGGAATACGTCGGTATCGTAATTCGATTTCTTTCCTTGCAAAGCCATACACAGGCGCTCAAAGCCCATGCCGGTATCTATAACCTTGGCAGGCAGAGGCTCTAATGTGCCGTCGGCTTTGCGATTGTATTGCATAAATACAAGATTCCATATCTCTATGACCAACGGATTGTTTTGGTTTACAAGCGACCTGCCATCTACAGCAGCTCTCTCTTCATCGCTACGCAGGTCTATGTGTATTTCTGAGCATGGACCGCAAGGACCGGTTTCGCCCATTTCCCAAAAGTTGTCGTGGCGGTTTCCGTTGATTATATGGCTTTGGGGCAGATGTTTGCTCCAGTATTCGGCCGCTTCGTTATCGCGCTCAAGCCCTTCTGGCTCATAGCCCTCAAATACTGTGGCATAAAGGCGGTCGGGATTGAGTTTAAGTACGTCTACAAGATATTCCCAAGCCCAGTCGATGGCCTCTTTTTTGAAGTAGTCACCAAAAGACCAGTTGCCCAGCATCTCGAACATAGTGTGGTGATATGTATCGTGTCCTACCTCTTCGAGGTCGTTATGCTTTCCGCTTACGCGCAAGCATTTTTGTGAGTCGGCTACTCTGTGGTATTTGGCGGGGTGATTGCCCAAGATGATATCCTTGAATTGGTTCATGCCCGCATTGGTAAACATCAACGTGGGGTCGTCTTTTATTACCATGGGAGCCGAAGGGACTATTTGATGTCCTTTTGAGCGGAAAAATTCTTTGAAGGACTCCCTTATTTCTTTTGCTGTGTACATAAACTTTATAATAAATGTTATATTATCACATCGTAGAACAATGTTCTGGCAAGGTAAATTTATTTTTGAAAACCGTTTGCAAAAATAGCTCAAAATATTAATTTTGTGCCTATCAGGCATCAAAAAAGTATGTAGCTATCAGCTTTTTTCTTTTTATAAGCGGTCATGCTCATTTATGAAATAATAGAAAATGGGAAAGAGAAGATTTTATATATTTAATCCTCAAACACTTACATACGACCCCGTGCGCCACTCCCTATGGAAGAAAAGTTGGTCGGTAATACGACATCTTTTGCTTAGTGCATTTTTGGGTGCCATATTGTTGCTTGTAATATATTTCTTTTTCGGTTCGCCAAAGGAGCGGGTACTCCAATATGAGAATGCTCAGTTAGAGTCGCAATACAAGCTTCTCTCGCGTCGTGTCGACGATATTATGGTTGTACTGGACGATATTAAACAACGTGATAACAACCTCTATCGTGTTATATTGCAGGCCGATCCTATTGCCGACGATGTGCGTAATGCCGGCGGCAATACAGCTCGTTATGATGAATTGTTGCGTATGCCCGACGGAGAGTTGGTGGCATCGTTGACGAGGAAAGTCGATCTCTTGTATCGCAACTTATACGTGCAAAACAATTCGTTTAATGAATTGGTAGATTTAGCTTACCAGCAAGAAGACCGTATCAAGCATTTGCCGGCTATTCAGCCCGTATCGAATAAAGATCTTAAACATACCGCTTCGGGTTATGGATGGCGTGTCGACCCTATTTACAATACTCGTAAGTTTCACGAAGGTATGGATTTCAGCGCAGCTATTGGCACGCCGGTATATGCTACGGGTAATGCTGTTGTCAAGGAAACCGGTTGGCAGCAAGGTTATGGCAATACCATTGTGCTCGACCACGGATACGGATATATAACCCGTTATGCTCATTTGAGCCAGATTATGGTTTCAAAAGGACAGCAAGTTGTCAGAGGCGAAAATATTGGCAAGGTAGGTAATACCGGTAAAAGTACAGGACCTCACTTGCATTATGAGGTAATATATAAAGGTCAGGTGCAGAATCCTGTCAACTACTATTTTATGGATCTTACGCCCGAGGAGTATGACCGCATGATACAGATTGCCGAGAACCAAGGACGTGTAATGGATTGATTTTATGGATAAGAATGATGCCGGTGATGGCAATGCAAAGATGTTTTACTCTATTACCGAGGTGTCTCGTATGCTCGATATACCACCCTCGACATTGCGGTATTGGGAAAAAGAGTTGCCCACGGTCAATCCTCGCAAGAGTAGGGGAGGAACCCGTAAATATACCGCAGAGGATATGCATGAATTGCGTCTTATCTATCGCCTTGTCAAGCAAGAAGGGTATACTATCGAGGGGGTAAAACGGCATTTGCAACGTCGTCGTCATCCGGAAATGAAAAAACAGGATGCCTTAGAACGACTATACGCTATTCGTGCCCAACTGTCGAGTATTGTCGATGAGTTGGAAAAGCTTATTCCACGAGATAAGTAGCAGGCAATTACGATTCGGCCGGTTATTTCTCAACACAATCTTTAAGGAAGTCAGCAACCACAAATGTGCTACCTCCTACAAATATGACGTCGTCGCTGTTACTGTCGGCACGTGCTGCCTGGTATGCTTCGGCGACCGTGGTATGGCTAGTCCCTTTCAGTCCGTGTTCTGCTCCTATGCGGGCAATTTCTTCGGCTTTCATGGCGCGGGCTACCGACGCTTGAGTGAAATAATAGGTAGCTTGGGTTGGCAGCATGGCTATGACCCCCGAAATATCTTTGTCGTTGACCATGCCTATGACTATACGTAACTCTTTGTGAGGAGTTCCGTTTAATTGTTTTGCGATATATTGCATACCGCCGGTATTGTGCCCTGTGTCGCATATTACGGTAGGCGAAGTCGATACTATTTGCCAACGGCCTTGTAGACCGGTGAGGGTTGTTACGTGGGCAAAACCTTCTTTTATGGCTTCGTCAGTGATGGCAAAGCCCCTCTCTCTCAGTATTTCTATGGCTGTAAGTACTGTCGCTGTATTTTTCTTTTGGTATTCTCCACCCAGTTCGCCCCATATATCGCCAGCCAACGTATTTTTGTATAGCCATCCTTGATGCAGAGCTTCGGCTTGTGTAAAACGTTTTTTCTCCTCAGCATAAAAAATGGGAGCATTACACGACCAGGCTTTCTCGTCGAATACATCTCTTGTTTCGGTCGTAGCTTCGCCTATCACTACCGGAATGTGTTGCTTTATGATACCGGCCTTTTCGCGTGCAATGCTTGGTAAATCGTGTCCTAACATTTGTACGTGGTCGAGGCTTATATTAGTGATGATGCTCAGTTCGGGGGTAATTACATTGGTTGTATCCAATCGACCGCCTAAGCCTACCTCTATAACGGCAACATCAATCTGTTGCGATGCAAAATAGTCGAATGCCATAAAGGTTGTCAACTCGAAGAACGATGGCCTGAAAGAGAAGGCCGCATCGGCATGTTGTGTAAGGAATGCCGATACTTGCTCACGAGGAATCATCTGACCGTTGATTTTGATACGTTCTCTGAAGTCGGTGAGGTGTGGCGATGTGTATAATCCTGTTTTATAACCGCTGCATGCAAGTATGGCAGCCAGTAGATGCGATGTCGACCCCTTCCCGTTGGTACCGGCCACGTGTATGCACTTAAACTGACGGTGAGGATAACCGAAATAATGGTCTAAACACTCGGCATTTTCCAATCCCGGTTTATAGGCTCCGGCTCCTACCTGTTGATACATAGGAAACCGGTTGTATAATTCTGAAATTTGCTCTTCGTATGTTTTCATAAATGTGAGTTCAATAAATAATGTATCCTGCAATTCCTGCTAAAACAATAACCATGATAGGATGTACTTTGGTAAAATAAGTAAGGGCAAATGCTATGGCTGCAATTGCGATACTGAAAGTATTGTCGGTAAAATTTTCACGATTCATTAACAGTAGAGCGGCTGCACCTATCAGGCCTACCACTACGGGACGAAGTCCTGCAAATATGCTTTTTATAATAGGGTGGTCTTTATGTTTAAGGATAAAGCGGCTTACCATAAGCACCAGTAGAAACGATGGCAGGCATACGGCAAAGGTAGCTATCACCGAACCCCATATATTCCCTGTTACTGTATAGCCTATGTATGTGGCGCTGTTGATGCCTATGGGGCCAGGTGTCATCTGCGAAATGGCTACAATATCGGTAAATTCAGTAGGGCTTATCCATGGCGATTCTTCGCCCCAATGCACAACCTCTACTGCCTCATGCTGTATGAGCGATAGCATTGCGTAGCCTCCACCAAATCCGAACAACCCTATTTTCAGATAGGTGAGAAAAAGATTCAGATATACTATCATCGTTGTCTACTTGTTTCGTTTTGTTTCTTTGTTTTTGTGCTTTTGTGAGAGAAGGTAATACAAATAGCCCCCCAAGCCCCCTAAAATAATAAAGAGGATGGGTGATATGCCTCCCTTCCAAATGGCAAGTGCCACTACTACGGGTATGAGCAATGTCCATTTTTTCAGGTGAGCTGCTTTGGCCGTTGTAATGACCGGAGCAAGAATAAGGGCTACCACTGCAGGACGTATTCCTTTGAAGATACTGGCTACTGTAGGGTTATTGTAAATATGAGAGAAGAATATGGCTATCAGTAATATGGCTACGAAGCTGGGTAATATTGTACCTGTTGCCGCAATGAGGCTCCCTTTCAACCCTCGAAGTTTGTTACCTACCAACACCGATATGTTTACGGCCAATATTCCTGGCATGGATTGAGCCACAGCAAGTTCGTCCAAGAACTCTTCTTTTTCTATCCAATGATATTTATCTACCACTTCACGTTCTATGAGTGGTATCATAGCCCATCCCCCGCCAAAGGTGAAGCCACCTATCTTGAAAAACGTGGTAAATAATTGCCAATATAAGTTTACCTTCATTCTATTCATATACTGTTAGCTGCGCGCAAAGGTAAGCATTTTTATATTACCTTTGCATCCCGAAAAGGCGTCGCTGTGAGCCTATCTGCACTCCGTTGTGTTATATTGTAGATATGGACATGCGTTGCCCTATTACTATAATTATAGTTTTTGACTATATGTTTACAGCAAGTGCCAAGAAAAAAGAAAATATTGCCGAGTACCTGCTCTATATGTGGCAGATAGAGGATATAATACGTGCCAGCCAGTTGGATATAGACCGTATACAACATGAAATTATAGACCAGTATAGCGGCTTGACAGATGAGCAGCGCAAGCAATTGCGTGACTGGTACGAGAGCCTTATCGATATGATGCGTACCGAGGGTGTGACAGAGAAGGGTCATTTGCAAATCAACAAAAACGTTATTATTGAGCTTACCGATTTGCACCTTCGACTGCTGCGTTCGCCTCGAGAACCCTTCTATACGGCAGCCTTTTACAAGGCATTGCCCTATATTGTAGAGTTGCGTTCTAAATCGAAGGCCGACTCGGTAGGAGAATTGGAGACCTGTTTCAATGCTTTATATGGCATACTTTTGCTACGCTTGCAACATAAGGAGATAAGCTCCGAAACGCAAAAAGCGATGAAAGATATATCGGCCTTCATCATGACGCTTGCCGAAAAATACAATCTTGACAAAAAAGGAGAGTTGGAGTTATAATTACTATTCTTCAGAATTAACCAATCATACATATATAATTACCCTATGAGTATTCTTACTGACGAAATAGCTAAACGCCGCACTTTTGCAATTATAAGTCACCCCGATGCCGGTAAAACAACGCTTACCGAGAAACTATTGCTTTTTGGTGGTGCTATTCACATAGCCGGAGCTGTGAAATCCAATAAAATAAAACGGACTGCTACCAGCGACTGGATGGAAATAGAGAAACAACGTGGTATATCGGTGGCTACATCGGTGATGGGATTTAACTATGGCGATTATAAGATAAATATTCTCGATACACCCGGTCACCAAGATTTTGCCGAGGATACCTATCGTACCCTTACGGCTGTAGATAGTGTCATTATTGTTGTCGATGTAGCCAAGGGCGTTGAGCAACAGACCCGCAAGCTTATGGAGGTGTGCCGTATGCGCAATACGCCGGTTATTGTTTTTGTCAACAAACTTGATCGTGAAGGTCGCGATGCTTTCGATATTCTTGATGAACTTGAGAGTGAGTTGAAAATAGGCGTGCGTCCTCTTTCATGGCCTATAGGAATAGGGGCAACCTTCAAGGGGGTATATAATATGTATGAGAATAATCTCAATTTGTTTACTCCCAATAAGCAAGTCGTTACCGAGCGTGTAGAGGTAGACTTAGAGTCATCTGAACTTGAAGAATATATCGGTGCTACTGAGGCCGAAAAGTTGCGCGCTGATTTGGAGTTGCTCAATGGTGTTTATCCCGATTTTGAGGTTGCCGATTATCTATCGGGGAAATTAGCGCCTGTATTTTTTGGCTCAGCTCTCAATATGTTTGGCGTCAAAGAGTTACTCGACTGTTTTGTGCAAATAGCACCCGCTCCGCGTCCGGTCAATGCAGTAGAGCGTACGGTGTATCCTTCTGAAGAAAAATTCACAGGCTTTGTCTTTAAGATACATGCCAATATGGACCCGAACCATCGTAGTTGCATCGCCTTTGTAAAGGTTTGTTCGGGGCATTTTGAACGTAATGCCAACTATAAGCACATACGTAGCGGCAAGATGATGCGTTTCAGCAGCCCAACGGCCTTTATGGCACAAAAAAAATCGGTGGTCGATGAGGCTTTTCCCGGCGATATCGTCGGATTGCCGGATACCGGTAATTTCAAGATAGGTGATACGCTTACCGAAGGCGAAGAATTACACTTCAAAGGCTTGCCAAGTTTCTCGCCCGAGTTATTCAAATATATCGAGAATGCCGACCCAATGAAGGCAAAGCAATTGCAGAAAGGTATAGACCAACTGATGGATGAGGGCGTGGCTCAGCTGTTTGTCAGCTGTTTCAATGGCCGAAAAATCATAGGTACAGTAGGGCAATTGCAGTTTGAGGTTATACAATACCGTTTGCTGCACGAGTATGGTGCACAATGCCGCTGGGAACCTATCAATCTATATAAGGCTTGTTGGATAGAGAGTGACGATGAAGAGGAACTGAATAATTTCAAACGTCGTAAAGCCCAATTTATCTGTGCCGATAAAGAGGGTCGTGATGTCTTTATGGCCGATTCGGGGTATGTATTGCAGATGGCGCAGAGTGATTTTCCTCACATACGATTCCATTTTACGTCTGAGTTCTGATAATGGATGTGAGGGTATTATGTTTCATTATGACAGCCATCGACGCAGATTTAATGAAAGTAAAAAATAAATTTACCGTGCTGATAGGGCAGTAAATTTTATTATTCGTTATCTTTGTAGGTGCAAAGTGTTACTGCAGCTATGCTTAGACAATAAAACGTAGTGAGGTGTCATCTTTGCAAAAGCAACAAACAATCAATGGGTAAGTAATATGGGTACAATTAATTGTGTGGGAATACTCACCTCGGGAGGTGATGCCCCCGGTATGAATGCTGCCATTCGCGCAGTGACACGTTCGGCTATTTACAATGGTTTTGAAGTAAAAGGCATCTATCGGGGTTATAGAGGCCTCATTACCGGTGAAATAGTCCCTTTCAGAACCGAAAATGTAAGTAATATTATACAACATGGCGGTACCATCCTCAAAACAGCCCGCTGCAAGGAATTTGAAACTCCCGAAGGTCGCAAGCAGGCCTACGATACGTTGATGAAAGAAAATATCGACGCTTTGGTAGTTATCGGTGGTGATGGCTCGTTGACAGGCGCGCGTATTTTTGCACAAGAATATGATTTCCCCATAGTCGGGTTGCCGGGAACTATCGATAACGATTTGTATGGTACCGACCATACCATAGGATACGATACGGCACTTAATACTATTATGGAGGCTGTCGATAAAATCCGTGATACGGCTACTTCTCACGAACGTCTTTTCTTTATAGAGGTGATGGGACGAGATGCCGGTTTCCTTGCCCTTAATGGCGCCATAGCTACTGGGTGCGAAGCAGCGATTATTCCCGAAATATCTACCGAGATAGACCAGTTGGAAGAGCTGGTAAAGAATGGTTTTCGTAAATCGAAAAACAGTAGTATTGTGCTCGTAGCCGAGAGCCCAACTACGGGTGGTGCTATGCATCTTGCCGAGAGGGTGAAAAACGAATATCCGCAATATGATGTGCGTGTGACAATTTTAGGACACATACAGCGTGGCGGTTCGCCAACGGCTCACGACCGCATTTTGGCTAGTCGTATGGGTGCAGCAGCCATAGATGCTCTGCTCGATGGGCAGCGAAATGTGATGGTAGGTATCCGTAACGACGAAATAGTGTATGTTCCGTTCAGCAAAGCCATCAAATATGACAAACCTATCAATCGTGAGTTGCTGAATACACTGCGCAAGTTATCTATTTGATTATATATTTGTAAATATAAGTTTAAGATGAAAAAAGTAAGATTATTGTTTCTACTTACCGCCGCACTCCTGACATTCGTGTTGGCAGGTTGCGACGAGAATGTGAAATCGACATATCGCATAGAAGTAAGCGATATGAGTACAAGCAGCCAAGCAAATCTGATGTTGCAAATTGCTTTGAACGAGTACGTTGCCGAGTATAATGAAAGCGCAAAGACCGAGTTGCGAACTGAAAAGGATGCTCGCAGTTGGTTTGAGTCGGCATGTAATGATATAAAAAATAAAGTAGATGCTTTACATTTACCCATGCAAGATGACTCGTGGGTGTCGTTGGGACTGAGTGATTACACCAATGTCATAGAGACTCGGCAAATCTATTTTTCGGTTTCGTAGTCGTAACTTCTCTATTGAATACCGCTTGGTGCCATGTTCTTTTTTCGCGATGTGGTAGGGCATGATACCCTGAAAGATAGTCTCATACGCACTGTCCAAACTGACAGTATGGCGCATGCACAACTCTTTTGTGGCCCTGAGGGTATAGGCAAGTTTGCTATGGCTATGGCCTATGCCCGATATATACATTGCACCAATCGCGGTGTTGACGATGCATGTGGTAAGTGTGCCTCTTGTATGCAATATAATGCCCTTACACATGCCGATTTGCATTTTGTATTTCCTATCGTACGCGGTAAGGAGAAGAAGAAGGCTTTGTGTGACAATTATTTGCCGCAATGGACTCATTTTATACAAGAGAATCCTTACTTTGGAATCGACAAATGGTTGAAAGCTATCAATGCCGATAATAAGCAGGCAGCCATTTATGCCGATGAAAGTGATGCAATTTGGCATAAGATGACCCTGAAGAGCCTCTCTTCGCCCTACAAAATTATGATAGTGTGGCTGCCCGAGCGGATGAATGCCGAGTGTGCCAATAAGTTGCTTAAATTGTTGGAAGAGCCATCGCCTCATACTTACTTCTTCTTTGTAAGCAACGAGCCCACTAAGTTGTTGCCTACGGTAGTATCGCGTATGAGACGAATAGCTATGCATGTCCTTCCTGTCGATGTCATTTCCGAGGCATTACAGCATAGGTATGGCGTGAGCGAGGCCGATGCACGGGCTGTGGCTGCTCTTTCGGGCGGTAGTTATTTGCATGCTTGTGAAGCTCTTTCTCTCAATGAAGAGACAGATGCTTACTTCGACCTCTTTGTGAAGGTTATGCGCTTGGCCTATGCGCGGCGCATTAAAGACCTCAAAGAGTGGAGCGAAGAAGTGGCCGGATTTGGCCGTGAGCGCATACGCCATTTCTTATCGTATGCCGAGCGTATGATACGGGAAAATTATATCTATAACCTTGCATATCCCAACTTGAACTACATGAACGTAAAGGAAAGGCAGTTCTCGTCGCGTTTCGCTCCCTTCATAAACGAACGCAATGTGTTGGATATAAGAAAACTACTGGAGGATGCAAACAACGATATAGCTCAAAATGCCAATGCTAAAATCGTGATGTTCGATTTTTGTATCAACCTAATCCTTCTATTGAAAAAATAAAATTTTCGGCCTTCTTGCTGTTAATGTGAGGAGGCCGAAAACTTTTTTAAGCAATATCATTTACAAATACCTAAATCTTGCGTGCAAGGGCTTCTCGTGATACGAAATATCTGAATTTTTCGTATCTTTGCGGCTGTTCTTGACTACAAGGACAGCTCATATACATTATAGAAGTGTACTGTTGAGATGTTAGCTGTGAAATCATTATTTGTACGAACTGTAACAGGTGCATTGTTTGTCGCTGTTATTGTGTTCTGTATATTGTGGAGCGAGTATAGCTTTGCTGTACTTTTCGCTCTTATAACCGCTCTTTCTGTTGCCGAATTTTATCGTTTGGTAGCTCCATTGCATCCTGTGCGCAAGAGTACCACAAATATAGATATTATAGGTGCTGTACTGTTGTTTTTTACGATGTATGCCTATGAAACCGGTGACTTCAAGCAAGGTGGTATAGTAGCGGCACCTTATTTGCTCTATTTCCTTATCCGTTTTATCATGCAGTTGTATGACAAAAAGGAGCGTCCTCTGGAAGGATGGGCGTATAGTTTCCTTGGGCAAATATACGTGGCGTTGCCTTTCTCGTTATGTAATATACTATATTTTCGTTTCGATACGCCGCTTATTCTGTTGGCTCTTTTTGTCTTTATATGGGCCAACGATACAGGAGCCTATCTGGTAGGATGTACATTGGGGCGGCATAAACTTTTTGAGCGTATATCACCCAAAAAGTCATGGGAAGGCTTTTGGGGAGGTCTGATAGTCTCGGTAGGTATAGGTGTGTTGGCATCTCTATACTTCGATATACTCAATTTATGGCAGTGGATGGGGTTTGCCCTCACATGCTCATTGTTTGGTACATGGGGCGATTTATGCGAATCGCTTATCAAACGTACCATGGGCGTAAAAGATTCGGGCAACATTCTTCCTGGGCATGGTGGTTGGCTAGATCGTTTCGATAGCGTGTTGTTGGCCGTTCCTGCCGCCATATTATATCTTTTTGTTGTATTGTATATATAATCGGCGCTTTGTTTGCAACAGTATAGATGTGCTTGTCGATGAGATGAAGCATGGTGACGTCGTGCGCCACGTCGTTGAGGCTGTTATTATGAACAGTTGAGGGCAAAATTGGTGCCGATACAAAAAAATATACTCTCTACCGCCCTTTGGTAACGACATTTGTCGTATTTTTGTAAGATGTAAGCGTAGCCTCCTTCGGGGCTGCATAAAACGCGAAATATAACTTAATTCCTATAATATCATATAGAATATGTACAGGACTAAAACATGTGGTGAACTACGGTTGGCCGATGCAGGTTCTACCGTCACACTTTGCGGTTGGGTGCAACGCACCCGTAAGATGGGCGGTATGACCTTTGTCGATTTGCGCGACCGGTATGGCATCACCCAGTTGGTATTTAACCAAGAGGTAAATGCCGAGTTGTGCGACCGCGCCAACAAACTCGGACGTGAATATGTCATTCAAGTAATAGGTACGGTAGCCGAGCGTAGCAATAAGAATCCTAAAATGGATACCGGCGAGATAGAGATTATCGTCGATACACTCAATGTACTCAACGCCTCTATAGTACCTCCATTTACGATAGAAGACGACACCGACGGTGGCGACGACTTGCGTATGCAATATCGTTACCTCGACTTACGTCGTTCGGTAGTGCGTCGCAATTTGGAATTGCGCCATAAAATGGCTTTCGAGGTTCGCCGTTATCTCGACGCACATCACTTCCTCGAGGTTGAAACTCCTGTGCTTATAAAGTCTACACCCGAGGGCGCGCGCGACTTTGTAGTGCCTTCGCGTATGAATCCCGGCGAGTTCTACGCTCTGCCGCAGTCGCCCCAAACTTTGAAGCAGTTGCTTATGGTTTCGGGCTTCGACCGTTATTTCCAAATTGTAAAATGCTTCAGAGATGAAGACTTGCGTGCCGACCGTCAGCCCGAATTTACCCAAATAGATTGCGAAATGTCATTTGTAGAGCAGGAAGATGTGCTTCAAATGTTTGAGGGTATGACAAAGCACCTTTTCAAATATATCAAAAATATCGACTTTACCGAGCCATTCCCTCGTATGACATGGGCCGATGCCATGAAATACTACGGGAGTGATAAGCCCGATATTCGTTTCGGCATGAAGTTCGTAGAGCTGAAAGACCTTACAGAAGGGAAAAACTTTTCTGTATTTGATAGTGTACCCTTTGTGGCTGGTATATGCTGCCCTGGTTGTGCAACTTATACGCGCAAACAGCTCGATGAACTGACCGAGTTTGTAAAACGCCCGCAAGTGGGGGCCAAGGGTTTGGTATATGTACGTTACGATGCCAATGGTAACTTTAAGTCGTCGGTCGATAAATTCTATTCTGCCGATGACCTTAAAAAGTGGGCTGAACGTTTCGGCGCACAACCCGGTGACCTTATGCTGATTCTTGCCGGTGAAACGATGAAGACACGTAAGGCTCTTTGTGAATTGCGCCTTGAAATGGGTTCACGTCTCGGTTTGCGCGATAAAAACGTGTATGCTCCTCTGTGGGTAATAGATTTCCCGCTCTTCGAGTGGGACGACGAGACGCAGCGTTACTATGCAATGCACCATCCTTTCACATCGCCCAATCCTGAAGATATAGATATGCTTGAATCGAATCCCGGCGCTGTGAGAGCGAATGCATATGATATGGTGGTAAATGGCACTGAGCTTGGTGGCGGTTCTATCCGTATTCACGACAGTGTGCTGCAAGACCGTATGTTCAAAGTCCTTGGCTTTACCGAGGAGCAAGCACAGGCTCAGTTTGGTTTTTTGATGAATGCTTTCAAATACGGAGCACCACCTCATGGAGGTTTGGCCTTCGGTCTCGACCGTTTTGTATCGATTTTTGCAGGTCTCGACTCTATACGTGATTGCATTGCATTCCCCAAAAACAACTCTGGTCGTGACGTTATGCTCGATGCTCCTTCTCCTATATCTCAGGCACAGCTCGATGAGTTGAGTATCAATGTTTGCCTCAAAAAGGATTAAGAGCAGCGACCGATGGCTACAGTAAGGGATATCATAGGCATCATAGAGCAAGTAGCGCCTCCGGCTTTACAAGAGAGTTACGACAATGCCGGTATTCAGGTAGGCGATGTTGCGTCTACAGTAACCGGGGTGTTGTTGTGTCTCGATGTGACGGAGGCAATAGTAGATGAAGCTCTGGCTATGGGGGCAAACCTAATAGTATCGCATCACCCCTTGCTCTTCAAGGGCTTGAAGCGTATTACGGGCAATACCTATATAGAGCGTGTTGTAATGAAAGCCCTGCGAGGCGGTATCTCTATCTACGCGGCTCATACCAATCTGGACGCTACTCTCGTCAATCGTTATTGGGCTCAAATGTTGGGGCTTGTAGATGTGGAGATTTTGCAACCTGTTACCTCGATGCTTGTAAAAATGGTTGTTTATGTGCCGAGTGCTCATACAGCAAAACTTAAGCAGGTGCTGTGTGAGGCTGGAGCCGGCAGTATAGGCAATTATGATTGTTGCAGCTATGTAATGCAAGGCGAAGGTTCTTTCCGTCCCGGAGCTGAGGCTCATCCTTATTGTGGTGAAGTAGGAGTCGTACACCATGAACCTGAAGATAGGGTTGAAGTGATACTGCCGCGTTATAGATTGGCCGGGGTATTGAAAGCTATGCTTGCTGTTCATCCTTATGAAGAACCTGCATACGACATTATTCCTCTCGAAAACGAGTGGCAGGCAGCAGGTAGTGGTGTGATAGGAAATTTGCCGCAAGAGTGTGGGGCAATTGATTTCCTGATGCAGTTGAAGCAGATTATGGGTTGCGACAGTATACGCCATACTGCGCAAAGCAATGAGCCTATAAAGCGTGTAGCATTGTGTGGAGGAGCAGGTGGTTTTTTGGCCGATATCGCCGGTGCGCGTCAGGCGCAGCTATTTGTGACCGGTGAGATGGGAGGCTACCATCGTTTTCACGACTATGCAGGTAGGCTTATAGTGGCCGAAATAGGTCATTATGAGAGTGAAAGGCACACAAAAGAGATTATTTACGATGTAATTAGAAAAAATTTTTCTACCTTTGCAGTCCATCTTTCAAAGGTAGAAACAAATCCGATAAAATATCTGTAAGCAATGGCTGAAAAGACAAAAGAAAAAGAGTACACAGTAGAGGATAAGTTGAAGTTGCTCTACGAGTTGCAAACGTTATATTCGGAAATAGACCGTATTAAAACCCTGCGCGGAGAGTTGCCTCTTGAGGTAAAAGACCTTGAAGACGAAATAGCCGGACTCGAGACCCGTATCGAAAAGTACAAGGATAATATCGAGGCTTATCGCAGAGACATATCTTCTTTTAATGAAGATATTCATGTAGCTCATAATAAAATAGAGCGCTACAAAACACAACTCGACGGAGTACGTAACAATCACGAATTTGACAAACTCAATAAAGAGATAGAGTATCAAGAACTCTCGATAGAGGCTCTGGAAAAGAAGATTCGTGAAGCAAATTCTGCCATCGACCATCGCAATGAGGAGTTGCAACAAAACCACGACCTGCTCGAAGACCGCTCTAAGATGTTAGTAGAGAAGAAAGCCGAGCTGGACGATATTGTTACTGAAACAAAGCAAGATGAGGAGAAATTACGTGAAAGAGTGAAAAAACTCGAGACACAGATAGAGCCCCGCTTGCTTACGGCCTTTAAGCGTATTCGTAAAAATGCACGTAACGGTCTTGCTGTGGTATATATCCAACGTGATGCTTGCGGTGGTTGTTTCAATCGTATTCCCCCGCAACGTCAGCTCGATATTAAGATGCATAAAAAGATTATTGTATGCGAATATTGCGGCCGTATTATGGTAGACCCTGAATTGGCCGGTATCGCAGCTGAAGAGATAAACAAGTAGTCTCTATTGCAGTAATCAATAATATAGTGGGGGTGAGCCGAATAGATATATGAGGCTGCATCCCCACGTTTGTATTGAATATAGTGCCAAGAACAGGCCGTATGGCTCTGCATGATGTGCATAGAATACAATATAGAGCGTAGAAGCGGCTGTGAGTGAGGAAGCTGTTGTGCCTGGATAAAAGTTTTGTACCGACATGAATTCCTGCTTTATGCATGGTTGTACCACTCAAAAAACTTATTCTTAAAATTTGACGTAATGAGTAAAAGACATGCTCTCCTTTCGATATTTATCTTGTGCCTAGCGGTATTAGTGCAGGCACAGGAGCAGCCACGTAAGCTGAAATTCTCTGGCGGTCCCAAACTGGAGGCCAATATGTCTAAATATTCTCTTTCACCTCATGCCGGTGTAAGTAGCAGTATGCGAGCTGGAATGACTGCGGGCGGTTTTTTGCAATTGGACGTATCATCTCGTTTTGCCGTTAGTGTGGAGTTGTTATTTCATTATAAAAATTCCTATATTAAGCAAGATGGGAACAATCGAATTCGTTATTGGGGTATGGAGATACCTATTTATGCTATGTATGTGTGGAATTGCGGTCGTGGACATCGCATATATGTAGGAGCCGGGCCATATACCGAGTTCGGTTTTAGTGCGACAGCGTGGTTTCATGGCAAGAAAATAGATTTATATGCCATCGACTCGGAAAATGCCGTATCGGCGATGCGCGATTCAAATTCTGGATTTGCTTTTTTGGCCGGTTATGAAATGCCGTGTGGCTTACAAATCAACATAACATATAAGATAAGTATATCGAATGTTTTAGATGCCAACAGCAATAAGTTTTCGTTTTATCCGATGACGACGAGCTTTGGGGTAGCATACAGATTCGGAAGATGACAATGTAGTTTTAGTATTAGGGATGGCTGTACGTTATGTAATATTGATAATACTCTTGCTTTCAAGTGCGTTGTATTGCAGGTCACAGGAGTTGACGGATGTAGATGAGGAGCTTGCCGAGCCATTTAATCCTGTCGACAGTATCCTCGTAATAGAAGAAGCCGACACATTACCTTCAACATCACCCGTTGAACCATCCGATACGGTAGCGGCGCCTAAGAAGGATAACTTTATAAAAGCTTTTATTCGTCAGCTGATAGGTGGTAATGCAGATAAAACTTTCGAGAAACCCATAGATTTTAGTTTTGCTGTTACGCCCTCTTATACACGTGAGGCAAGTTTTGGTATAGGAGGTATGATTACCGGGTTGTATCGTTTAGACCGTACCGATTCGATAATGCAACCCTCCGATGTATCGTTTATAGCTAATGCTTCACTTACAGGCTTCTATAATTTTATGCTCAAAGGCAATACCAATTTCAAGGGTAGGCATTCGCGCCTTATATACGATGTGGCATTTTCCAATAAGCCTCTCGATTTCTGGGGCATCTCATATGATGCATGTGTCTCCAATGCCATGATAAAGTATACTCGTCGCCAACTTAAATTCAATGCCGACTATATATACAAAATATCTTCGGCTCTCTATGTAGGAGCGACGCTCAACCTTAATTACTCTTTCATCTCGTCTATCGATGACATGTCCTACCTTCAAGGACAAAAGGATTCGTATTTCTTTACCGGTGTGGGGCTCTCGTTACAGTATGATACACGCGATTTTGTACTCAATCCGAGCAAGGGATTATATTTCATGCTCAAAGAGGTTGTGTATCCCAGTCCGTTTGGCAATGCAGGAAAGACATATTTCTCTACTACACTCATTTTCGACTATTACTGCAAGTTGTGGAAGGGTGGCGTTTTAGCCGTAGACTTGTATGGCCTTTATAACGGTGATGATGTTCCATGGCCTTTGCGAGCCGAGTTGGGAGCTGGCGGAGCTCGTATGCGAGGGTATTATGCCGGCCGATACACCGACAATAACCAAGTAAATCTGCAACTTGAATTGCGCCAACGTATTTACGGACGCTTGGGCGCTGTGGTATGGGGTGGTTGTGGTACGGTATTTCCATCATTTAGAGGGTTTAAGTGGTCTCATCTCCTGTTTAATTACGGATTAGGTTTGCGGTTTGAATTTAAGCACAATGTCAATTTGCGGGTCGATTATGGATTTGGCAAACATACCGGTGGTTTCGTATTCAGCGTGGCTGAGGCATTCTGATAAGACGATAATTTATTATTAAGCAAATACAAAAGCAAATGTTATTGACAACGACACCTTCGATTGAAGGTATGAAAGTAGTGAAATATTGTGGTATTGTTTCGGGTGAAACAATTTTTGCAACCAATGTTATACGTGATTTTATGGCCGGTATCCGCGACTTCTTTGGCGGTCGTTCCAAATCGTATGAAGAGGTATTGGTAAAAGCCAAGAATGCAGCTCTGCAAGAGATGACCGACGAGGCCATTCGCATGGGAGCCAATGCTGTCATAGGAATTGATTTAGATTATGAAACAGTAGGCGATATGATGATGGTTTCGTGCAGTGGTACAGCTGTGATACTCTCTGAAACGGTATAAAGCGTGCATAGCGCTTCATAAGAAGAAATGATATAGATTGTTCTTTATAGAGTATGTAGTAGGGTAGAAAGTCTGAGTTATAATCTTTTCTTGCTGCCGGGTGAATGTTAAATATCGTAGTCGTTACATCGGTAAACAACGGTAGATTGTTTTATGATATAAAACGACTATAAGAAGATGATACACGACATTCATTTTACTAGTAAAAAATCGATAAAGAATTATGTGAGTGGCAGTAATGTGCTTATTGTAGCTACATTATTGGCCTTAATTGTCGCCAATACGCCATTGCGCGATATCTACTTTTCGTTTTGGGACCAGCCTGTAATATTACAGGTCGGACGGTTTAATCCTTTCAGTCATGGAGGTATGCCCATGACACTTCTCGACTTTATCAATGACGCCTTGATGGCGATATTTTTCTTTACAATAGGTCTCGAAATAAAGCGCGAGTTTCTTGTAGGCGAGTTGTCGACACCGCGCAAGTCCTTGCTACCTATTGTAGCCGCAATAGGAGGCATGCTATTCCCGGTACTTATTTTTATGTTGTTAGGCAGGGGAAGCGACTATCTGCAAGGTGCGGCTATACCTATGGCTACAGATATAGCCTTTCTATTGGGAGCCCTCTCTTTGCTGGGCGACAGAGTACCTTTGTCACTGAAGATATTTCTTACCGCTTTGGCTGTCGTTGATGATATAGGCGGCATATTAGTTATAGCCATTTTCTATACCGAACACTTGCAACTGTGGTATCTGGCTATAGGTTTTGGTGTGCTTCTGTTTACGTGGATAGGAGGTAAGTTACGCATACAGAGCAAACTATTCTATTTTGCAATGGGAGGTGTTGTGTGGTATTGTTTTTTCCACTCGGGCATACATCCTACTATTGCCGGAGTTTTGGTGGCGTTTTGTATTCCGGCTCGTCCCGTTTTGGCAACCGGAACATATATCTCTTCCATTCGCGATGATATAAGTCGGTTCCCTTCGGGAAAGCAGCCGGTAGGGGAAGCCTATATACTGAATAAGGCACAGTTAGACCGTTTGAAACGTATCGAATCGGCTTCCGATAAAGTGATAAGTCCGTTGCAGGACATGGAGGATACGCTACAGCCGGTTGTCAACTATCTTATCATACCACTCTTTGCTTTTGCCAATGCCGGTATCTATTTGGGAACATTTAGTATAGCTGCTTTTACGCACGGAGTGGGGCTTACGGTGTTGGTGAGCTTGCTTGTGGGTAAATTTACGGGGATATTCCTCTTTTCATGGCTGCTTGTCAAAACCAAGTTATCGCAACTGCCGGCACATACATCGTGGCCTATGTTGGCGGGGGCGGCCGTATTGGGCGGTATAGGTTTTACGGTTGCTCTTTTTATTGCCAATCTTTCGTTTGGTGATGGTATGCCGGCCATGCAGCAACATCTCGAAGAGGCTAAACTGGGTATTGTATCGGCGTCTATTTTGGCAGGTGTAATAGGATGTTTAATCCTGCACTTCGTTTCACCGCGGAAGTCGGATAAATCATAGCATTATTCAACATCATGCTAAGACCAAGATATAAGTAACGGGGCTGTATCGGATAAATTCCGATACAGCCCCGTATTGAATGGTATAAAGAGAATATTACAATAATTCAAACGAACGTTTGATAAAGCGGCTTAGAGCCTCGCCTTTCAGCAGGTTATTGGACAACAGAGCCAGGTCGACAAGTTGTTTTACCAGCGGCGTTTGACCGGCATACTCCGATAGAATTTTTTCTTCCTCTTTGCGCAGATCTGTAGCTTTGCTTTCGGCAGCTTTCAATGCCTCTTTATCAGCAACGGGAATTTCCTCGTCTTTCTTATCTTTTCGGGCTTCATTCAGACGGGTTATCTCTTTGTTGTTTTCGTCAATTTGCTCAAACACAGGAGTGAGTCGGTCGTTGCAACTACTTTCCGTATCGCTCAGCACTTTTTTGCACAATGGGTGGTCTGTGTTGATAATCAGATTGTAGCTGTCGGGCAGTTCTCCGTAGAAACTCATACCGGGTTGTAGGGCTGCCATCTCTTTCATACGGCGCATATATTCACTCTGCGTAACCATGACGGGTGATGCCTGCTCGCCCATGGACTCGAACATAACCATAAATTCACATTTATCAATAGATGGAATTTGTGATTTGAATACAGTCGTCATCTCTTCGCGTTGGCGTGTACTGAAAGAGTCGCTCTTCTCGGGTTGCTCTTTACGTATGAGGTTGTCTATCACATCGCTGTCGACGCGAACAAAACGGCTTTTTTCGAATTTCTGCTCTAATTTCCCGATGAAGGGAGCATCGAGTTGCCCGTTCATCAGAAGAACATCGTAACCTTTGTCATGAGCAGTTTCTATATAACTGTATTGAGCCTCTTTGTCGGTGGCATACAAATATACGGTAGTACCTTCTTTATCGGTTTGGTTGCCGCTTATGAGAGTTTTGTATTCCTCGAAGGTGTAGTATTTATCTTCGGTGTTTTTGAAAAGTGCAAATTTGGTGGCACGTTCGTAGAACTTGTCATCGCTGAGCATTCCGTATTCTATGAAGAGCTTTATGTCATCCCATTTCTCCTCAAATTGCTTACGATCGGTATTGAAAATCTCTTGCAAGCGGTCGGCTACCTTCTTGGTGATATATGTCGAAATCTTCTTGACGTTCGAGTCGCTTTGCAGGTATGACCGTGAAACGTTTAATGGTATGTCGGGCGAGTCTATCACACCTTGCAACAACATCAGGAAATCAGGTACAATACCCTCTACTGAGTCTGTGACAAATACTTGGTTGCAATAGAGTTGTATCTTGTAGCGATTTATGTCTATATTGTTTCTTATCTTGGGGAAATAGAGGATACCTGTCAACTTAAAGGGATAGTCTACGTTGAGGTGTATCCAGAAGAGCGGCTCGTCCAGACCCGGATATAGCTCGGCATAGAACTTCTTGTAGTCCTCGTCAGTCAGGTCAGAAGGCTTGCGAGTCCATGCAGGAGTGGTATCGTTTATTATTTTGTCGCGGTCGGTGTCTACGTATTTCCCATCTTTCCATTCTTGTTCCTTACCGAAAGCGATAGGTACGGGCAAGAAGCGGCAATATTTGCGTAAGAGCAACTCTATGCGTTGCGGCTCGAGAAACTCCTTGTTTTCATCGTCGATATATAGTACAATATCGGTACCACGTTCAGCCTTTTCTATATCGGTCATCTCATAGGCCGGAGACCCATCGCAACTCCACATGATAGCTTGTGCACCTTCTTTATAAGAGAGGGTACGTATCTCTACCTTTTTAGAAACCATGAAAGTAGAGTAGAATCCGAGACCGAAATGGCCTATAATGGCATTGGCATCGTTTTTATATTTCTCGAGGAACTCTTCGGCTCCCGAGAAAGCTATCTGGTTGATGTATTTCTCTATCTCTTCGGCAGTCATGCCCACACCGTGATCACTGATGGTAAGAGTGCCGGCCTCTTTGTCAATAGACACATGTACATCCATGTTGCCCAGCTCTCCTTTGAATTCGCCTACCGATGATAGTGTTTTCAGTTTTTGCGTGGCATCTACGGCATTCGATACTACTTCACGCAAGAATATTTCGTGGTCGCTGTATAAGAACTTTTTAATAACGGGGAATATGTTGTCGGTCGTTACCCCGATTGTACCTTTTTGCATAATATTGGGTTTTAAGAATTTTTTCTGTTTTTTCATCGACAAAAAAAATGCCAGATACCGGGTATCTGACATTTTGACGGTTTGTATTGTCAATATGACTTCTTGTCACTCGCTTGTTGTTAAGGAAGATTCGCAATGCAGTTCTATCTTCTGAGTTTCACTGTTGAAGGTAGCCTTTACAATGTCGCCCTCTTTTATGCTGTTGTGCAGAATCATATCGGCCAGCTCATCTTCGAGGTACTTTTGTATAGCACGTTTGAGTGGGCGTGCACCAAATTGTACATCGTATCCTTTTTCGGCAATGTAGGCTTTGGCTTCATCGCTTATTTCCATCTTGATGCCCTGTTGCTCGATTCGTTTGAAGAAGCTTTGCAACTCTATATCGATAATCTTGTATATGGCTTCTTTATCGAGTTGGTCAAACATCACAATGTCGTCTACACGATTTAAGAATTCGGGCGAGAAGGCTCTATTTAAAGCCTTTTGTATTACGCTGCGCGAGAATTCCTTCTCGTCGGTAGTATGTGTGGCATAACCTATACCTTGTCCGAAGTCTTTGAGCTGCCGTGTACCTATATTGGATGTCAAGATGATAATGGTGTTCTTGAAGTCGACCTGCCGACCTAAACTATCGGTAAGCCTACCTTCGTCCATTACTTGCAACAAAATATTGAATACGTCGGGATTTGCTTTCTCTATCTCGTCGAGTAGTACCACCGAGTAAGGCTTGCGTCGTACGCGTTCGGTCAATTGTCCACCCTCTTCATAGCCTACGTATCCTGGAGGTGCACCTACAAGTCGCGAAACGGAGAATTTCTCCATGTATTCGCTCATGTCTATACGTATAAGAGCATCTTTGCTGTCGAACATGAGCTCGGCAAGTTTCTTGGCGAGATGCGTTTTTCCCACACCTGTAGGTCCTAAGAACATAAATGTACCTATAGGTTTGTTGGGGTCTTTCAACCCTATACGGTTGCGTTGTATGGCTTTTACAACGCGTTCTACGGCACTGTCTTGACCTATGACAATCTGTTTCAGCTCGTCGGCCATATGTAGCAGACGCGCGTTTTCGCCTTCTGCGACACGTTGCACAGGTATTCCCGTCATCATGGCAACAACCTCGGCCACCTTCTCGGCATCAACTACCTCGCGATGTTCCGAGAGCTGTTTCTCCCATCTTTGCTTGGCCTCTTCGAGTTGGCTTTGCAGCACACGGCTTTGGTCACGATAACTTGCTGCAAGCTCGTAGTTCTGTGTGCTTACAGCTTTTAGTTTGGCAGCAGCAGCCTCCTCGATTTTCGCTTCGTATTCTTCTATCTCCTTGGGTACAACAATATTGGTAATATGTACCCGCGAGCCGGCCTCGTCGAGAGCATCTATGGCTTTGTCGGGGAAGTTGCGGTCGCTTACGTATCGCCCTGTCAGCTTTACGCAAGCCTCCAAGGCATCGGGTGTGTAAGTGACGTTATGATGGCTTTCGTAGCGGTCTTTTATATTGTATAGTATCTGCAAGGTTTCCTCGGGAGTAGTGGGGTCGACCATGATTTTCTGGAAGCGGCGTTCTAAGGCTCCATCTTTTTCAATAGTTTTACGGTACTCGTCGAGAGTAGTAGCTCCTATACACTGTATCTCGCCCCGTGCCAATGCCGGTTTCAGCATGTTGGCTGCATCGAGAGTACCGGTAGCGCCACCTGCACCCACGATGGTATGTATCTCATCGATAAACAAGATGATATCGGGGTTTTTCGTAAGCTCGTTGAGGATGGCTTTTACCCGCTCCTCAAATTGTCCGCGGTATTTCGTTCCGGCGACGATAGAGGCTACGTCGAGCGAGATGACACGTTTGTCAAACAATACGCGAGATACCTTTTTCTGCACGATACGCAAGGCCAAGCCTTCTACGATGGCCGATTTGCCAACACCGGGCTCGCCTATCAGTACAGGATTGTTTTTCTTACGGCGACTCAATACTTGTGCCAAACGCTCTATTTCGCGTTCTCGGCCTACAACGGGGTCTAACTTGCCTTCTTCGGCAGCTCGTGTCATGTCAGAGCCGAAGTTGTCGAGTACCGGCGTTTCGCTTACGCGGGCGGTCGTTGTCTCTGCTTGGCGGCTTTTACCCGACGATGATGAACGAGGCTCGTCATCATCCTCTTCATCTTCATCAAATCCGGCTCCCATCGTTGTACCGGGCATGTCGGTATTGGTGTTACGCATCCTTAGGAATGACATGACACTCTCGTAAGTAATGTCGTGATTATTGAGTATGCGAGCGGAAATTGATGATTTGTCTCTTAGTATTGCCAATAGAATATGTTCGGTATCAGTCTCGTCACTATGCAATATTCTTGACTCAAGCATACTCATTTTCAGTATCTTGTCGGTACTTTTGCTGACTGTCAGTTCGCGCGGGTCTACATAATCGTTGTCTGCGTTAAGTTCGTTTTCTATGGCATGCTTCAGCGACCGAGGGTTGAGCCCCTGGGTTGTTATAGCTTCCATAGCCTTGCCTTCGCCGTCGCGAATGATGCCTAATAGCAGATGGTCGGGTAGAATGTCGTGATTCTGCAGGCGAGCTGCCTCTTCACGGCTATATCCCAATACTATTTTGGCATGATTTGAAAAGTTTCTTTCCATACAATCTGTTTCTCCTTAAAAATCTTCTCTTTTCTCTTCGAGACAAAGGTAATGGTTTTGTCCGAAAATCAATGTATAATCATTTTTCTCTTTACTCTTTATAAACAAATATTGTGCCGTTTTTTTTCATTCAGAGTGATAAAAAACGGTAACGGGTGTCGTCGATTGGTTGAAAAATGGTTATCTTTGTACGCTATTGCGAGAGCTGCCTTGCCTGTTCTTTATTAAAATTAAAGGCTTCACTTCTTTTGGGCGCGACGCAAGTGCTATAATTATAATGTAAAACAAAACAAAAACATGTTAGATCAGGATAAAATTATAAAAGTCAACATCGAGCAAGAGATGCAGTCGTCGTATATCGACTATTCTATGTCGGTTATCGTAGCGCGAGCCTTACCTGATGTGCGTGATGGCCTTAAGCCAGTTCATCGTCGTATTTTGTATGGAATGGAACGGCTTAACAACACATACAATCAGCCCCACAAGAAATGTGCCCGTATCGTCGGTGAAGTTCTTGGTAAGTACCACCCTCACGGCGATTCATCGGTATATTTGGCATTGGCTCGTATGGCCCAAGACTGGTCATTGCGCTACTGCTTGGTCGATGGTCACGGTAACTTTGGTTCGGTCGATGGTGACTCTCCTGCTGCCATGCGTTATACCGAAGCCCGCCTTTCGCGTATAGCTGAAGAGATGTTGGCCGATATAAATAAACGTACGGTCGACTTTATTCCCAACTTCGATAATACACTTGAGGAACCGGTAGTGTTGCCTACCCGCATACCTCAGCTGCTTATAAACGGTGCATCGGGTATTGCAGTCGGTATGGCTACAAACATGCCGCCTCACAACCTTACAGAGTGTATCAATGCTTCTGTCGCTTTAATAGACAATAGTGAGCTTACAGTAAGCGAACTTATGCAATATGTGAAAGCTCCCGACTTCCCCACAGGTGCTACCATATATGGTTATGCGGGCGTGAAGGAGGCTTTCGAAACGGGTAGGGGACGTATTATCGTACGTGCCAAAGCCGAGATAGAGAGCGACGGAAATAAAGAGTCGATTATAGTACACGAAATACCTTATGGAGTAAACAAAGCTGAGCTTATTAAAGGTATTGCCGACCTTGTAGAGGAAAAGAAACTCGACGGAATTTCCAATATCAACGATGAGAGCGACCGTAATGGTATGCGCATTGTCATAGATATTAAGCGTGATGCCAATGCCAATGTAGTTCTGAACAAGCTGTACAAGATGACGGCCATGCAGTCGTCATTCAGTGTTAATAATATAGCTCTTGTAAACGGACGACCCAAGTTGCTTAATCTGAAACAACTCCTTGAAGCATTTATAGAGCATCGTCATGAAGTTGTTATACGTCGTACCAAGTTCGATTTGGAAAAAGCCGAAGAGCGTGCACACATACTTGAAGGATTGATAATAGCCAGCGACAATATCGACGAGGTTATAGCCATAATCCGTTCATCGCAAAGTGGCGATGAAGCTCGCACTAGGTTAATGGAACGTTTTGCACTCACCGACCGTCAGGCCAATGCCATCGTAGAGATGCGTTTACGTCAGCTCACCGGTCTCGAGCAAGACAAGCTGCATGCCGAGTATCGTCAGGTAGAGGATATGATACGTCGTTTCAAAGAGATATTGGAAAACCACGATGTATGTATGCAAGTCATTAAAGACGAACTTATAGATATACGAGATAAATATGGTGACGAACGTCGCACCGATATAGTGTATGTGGGTGAGGACTTCAATGCAGAGGATTTCTATGCCGATGAAGAAATGATTATAACCATTTCGCATCTCGGTTACATCAAGCGTACTCCTCTTACCGAGTTCCATGCACAGAACCGTGGCGGTGTGGGTGCCAAGGGAAGCGATACGCGAGAAGAAGACTTCATAGAATATATCTATCCGGCATCGATGCACAATTATATGCTCTTCTTTACGCAAAAGGGCCGATGCTATTGGCTCAAGGTATATGAGATACCAGAGGGCGCTAAAAACTCAAAAGGACGTGCCATACAAAACTTGCTCAATATTGAGCCCGATGATAAAGTAAACGCTTTCATTCGAGTAAAACAATTGCAGAATCCCGAGTATAACACCACACATTATCTTGTATTCTGTACACGTAACGGTACTATAAAGAAGACCCGACTCGATGCATACTCTCGTCCGCGACAAAATGGTGTTAACGCTATCAATATTGTAGAGGGCGACCAAGTAATACAAGTACGCCTTACAGATGGTAATAGCTACATTGTTATGGCCAACCGCAATGGCCGTGCTATCCAGTTCCACGAGAGTACAGTTCGTGAGATGGGCCGTATTTCCACTGGAGTACGCGGTATGACGCTCGATGGTGGCGACGATGCCGTTGTGGGCATGATTATTGTCAATAACCTGAAAGAAGATACCATCATGGTTGTTTCGGAACAAGGATATGGCAAACGTTCTATCGCTGAGGATTACCGCATAACCAATCGCGGCGGTAAGGGCGTGAAGACCATGAATATCACCGATAAGACTGGTAAGTTGGTCGCTATAAAGAATGTAACGGACAACAACGACTTGGTGATTATCAACAAATCAGGTATTACGTTGCGCATGAAAGTATCGGACGTAAGAGTTATGGGACGTGCCACACAAGGTGTTAAGCTCATTAACCTGGAGAAACGAAATGACGAAATCGCATCGGTATGTAAAGTACTTTCTGAGACTACCGACGACGACCAAATCATTTGTGACGATCCCGAAATAGCTCAATGATTAAATATTAAATAAATTATAAACACTCTAAATCTATTGGTTATGAGAAAAACATTGTTGACAGCTTCACTGTTGCTCCTTGCTCTCTCACCGGCTTTTGCTCAAAAAAGTCTCGTAAATAAGGCATGGAGCCAAGCTAAATTGGAGGAGCCTAATTTTAAGCAGGCTCGTGCCGACATTCAAGAGGCTCTCGCAAACGAAGAGACTGTGTCGGATGCAAAAACGTGGTATGTTGCCGGAGACATAGAACAACGCTTCTTCGACAAGGAAAACAGCCAGTTGCAATTGGGGTTGAGTGCCAAAGAAAATGAGATGTACAACGCTCTTTCTAATGAGTATAAATACTATCTTAAAGCTGTGGCACTTGATACATTGCCCAATAAAAAAGGTAAGGTAAAACCTAAATACCTCAAAAACATTCGTAGAGATTTGCTCGCTAACTCTGATGGTTATATACAAGGCGGAGTATACTATTTCAATCAAAAAGAGTATCAGGAAGCTCTCGATATTTGGAATATCTTCTTGCAAATACGCGACCTTCCTTTCATGGCTACCGAGGCTGAGAAGATGCCTGCCGACTCTATATATGCCATGCTGGAGTTTAATAGTGCTATTGCAGCTATGCAAACCGGTAATCATCAGTTGGCTATAGAAACACTTAACCGAGCTAAGGGTAACGGCTATTCGCAAAACGACGTCTATAAATATTTGGTAAGTGAGTATGAGATAACCAAAGATACGGCTAATCTTATAGCTACATTACAAGAGGGTAACGAACTCTTCAAGAACGAATTGGTTGAGGTTGAACATCCCGATGGTACAAAAACGCAACAAAAAGAGACTTTCTATAGCTTGCGTTTGGTTAACCTTTATATTTTTACAAACCAATACGAGAAGGCTCTTTCTACAATAGATGCTATTATTGCCAGTGACCCCGAGAACCCCGAATTGTGGAACGTAAAGGGTCAACTCTATGAAACAGAGAGTAACATCGACGAAGCTATTGTTTGCTTTGAGAAAGCGATAACTTTGCGTCCCGAGTATGCTGCTGCATTAGGCAACCTAGGTCGTATGTACTTCAATAGAGCTATTGAGAAGAATAACAAATTGAGTGAGTCGATCGTCAACACGGTAGATTTTAATAAAGCTCGCGAAGCCGAGGTATTGCCTCTCTATCGCAAAGCTTTGCCTTATTACGAAAAAGCTCACAGCCTCGACCCCAACGAGCGTGAGTATATGGTAGCGTTGCGTGGTATTTACTATAACCTTAACGATGCTGCTAATCTTACAAAGATAGAGGCCGAGATGGGTTATTGATTAATTCTTTGATTGATAAAAAGGGGATTGCCGAAAAATCGGCAATCCCTTTTCTATTTATACCTATTAAAATTTGCATGCTATAAGCTATTTTGTTTTGAATGGTATGTTTTTCTGAAATAAATCCCTATATTTGTTCATATTAGTTTTGACAGATTGGCTAATTAATCTCGAGCTATCGAAATAAAAATTATAGTGTTGGCACAAATTTTAAAATCTAAAGTATATGGCAAGATTATTTAAGTTAACCTATTTTGAAGAAAGTGAATGTGAAGTTACAGGTAAGAGCTACTCGTCGCAAGAAGAACATACATTCGAGATAGACAAACTCACTCCCGGTGAGGTATTGTTTTCTGTCATCACTCATGTAGTGACATTCAAGCAGAAAACACCGACCGGAGTAATTGTAGAGTTAGACACCATATATACTGTCGATGAAGGCAAAATGATACGTACGTGTACATACTCATTAGATGGAAACCATAAGTGGTGGTATGAATTTGAAGTTGTAACCCAATAATAGACTGGTTAAAAAATTATGGAAAAAACAATCAATTACAGAGAAGAACTCGAAAAAGCGCGTGAAGCCGTTAAGGGGCTCAAACGCGATGGATATGGCTCTACTATTGATGCTTATTGGGAGGTGTGTTGTGGCGATGTACTTGTTGCAGAGGAGAATCTGAGAAAACAATCCCGTGAATGGGAAAATTCCTCGTTGGCCAAAGAGTTCCTTGATATTGCAACATATCTCGAAGGTTACGACCACATGCTCAAGCGTCTTTACTCGGCGGTATCGAGAATGGTCGATACGATTTTCGAGAGACCCAGACTGAAGCTGAAATTATTGGATTTTGAGCTGACGGTGCTGCGACGTATTGAGGCACAAACCGGGCATGATATGAGTATTTGTGAGCACGTTTCAAATGAATTATCATTCTACTACCGCAACATAAAATATGCCGACAGTGGCGATTTTGCAAGCATCGAACAGCGTGGCAATTTGAAGCATGATCCGATAGAGTGGAGTGCCGAATATGAACGCGTCATCGATGAAGTAGAAAAGAAGGTCGGTGAGCTTTTGTCCGACGAACCTCGCGGTATGGGATTCTGTTTCTCATACTGGAATACAAAGGCGAATGTCTTGTCTGAATATTATGGCATAGAGTGGCGTAGCCCTGCCATTATGAATCCTGGTGTGATATTTGATTAATTTTGTGTCAGCATATTGGATATAGAGATATGTCGTGTGGAAACATGTAACTTATTTATCTTCGTTCCATGTATATCCGCATAGGGGACACCTTGGACGCACAACTCCTTCCTCATCTTTAATAAGTTTCGATAGTGAAGTACCGCAATACTTACAATGAGGTCTGTTTCTGTGAATCTGGTATCGTCCGCAGGAGCTGCAATATTTTATTTTAAATGGAAAATTTTTTTCATTGGGTTCATCTTGTAGTGTCCGTTCCCCACAATATAAACACTGAGGGCCTAAAATAATGTCTCTGATAAATCCCATATGTTTCCGTTTTATGAGTTAATAGATGGTTGTCAGCAGTAAAAATATCGATTTATAGGCATATCATGATAGCTACACCTATATACAAAAATATATAAATTTTTAATATTGGAAAGTATTTGGCTGTATATTTTAGTTTTATATTTTGATAAATGAAATGCTCTTAAAAAATAATTCTGATTATCTGCTTATTATAAGATAATACAGCTCTTATATGGAAAAACTGGTATTTTATTGCATAAATATAATTAACTATTGATTATCAGTTAGTTTTTCGATTTAAGGAGTAGGCATCAATAGAAGTAAAATATACCGTGTATATAATGGTAATGGTTCGATACGTAATATTCTATTCAGTTGTTTTGTCGTTTTAGCCATGCTGCGGCATACGAGCAAGTAGCTTTCCGTTGCAATCCTTGACTATCTCCATACCTGTAAGCTGCTTCTACAAGAGCGGCTGCAATACCTTTGCCTCCTATCTCACGTGGAACTATGGTATGTATAATATCTATTGTATTATCGGCTATTACATATTCTACGTATGCTGTGTAGCCATCTACAACAGTTTCAAAACGGCAGTTATTTTTGTTATGTGATATTTCTGGTTTCATAGTCTTGTCTTATGTTTGGCTATATAGCCTTATGTTTATGAATGTATAGTAAAGGTAGCGAGTTTTACAAGATTGTCAAGTAACAGTATAACACCGATAGGATTGTTTCTGTTTGCAATAAATTAATATGATAGAACAGTGGATTGTATATTTCCACATTAACTGTTGGCAGTTCTACATTTGGTCATTGTAGAGCAGAAAATAAAAAGAGGTAAACTATAAATAGTTTACCTCTTTTATTCATTTGTTTTTCATCATCCTAACGTCTGAAAAACTACCCTTCATTAGTGACCCCGGAGGGGCTCGAACCCTCGACCCAATGATTAAGAGTCATTTGCTCTACCAACTGAGCTACGGAGTCATACCTTTTTCGGTATTGCGGTTGCAAAGGTAAGGCCTTTTGTCGGATTTTGCAAATATTTTAGCAAAAATTTATGCCTTGTTATCGGTATATTATTTTTCGAAGTTATATAAGTCTGACGGATGGTTGCGCGCCAAAGTGGCGAGCTGTACATCTTTTCCAACTCTGATGCCTTCTCTATACAACCGGCCTTCTACGGTTTTGTATGCAAGTTGCGGATGGTTATTATCCAGGCTTAGGTGGCACAAAAAGATATGCGTTAGAGCTGGAGTGTAGTGAGTGGCTAAGAACTCGGCTGTTTCGGCGTTGTCCATATGTCCACGGGGAGCTACGATACGGCGTTTCAGATACAAGGGATATGGTCCGTTTTGCAACATGGTGGCATCGTAGTTGGCCTCTATTACCAAGTAATTGGCTTGTGTAATGTATCGAGCAGCTGTCTCGGTGATGTGTCCCATGTCGGTGGCCAATACAAAAGTGTGGTTGCCATAACGCAAGCGATAACCCACATTGTCCGAGCCGTCGTGCGGGACTTCAAATGCTGTCAGTTCAAAGTCGCGTATCATAAAGGGCACTTCTTTCACGATTTCGCGGTGTGCACTGTATATCTTGTCTGTCATGCAGTAGTTGCGGTTCATTCCTGCCATGATGGCTGCGGTAGTATATACCGGTATCCCCATTTTTTCGCCTAAACTTCCTGCGGCTTTTATGTGGTCGGCATGATCGTGTGTGATGCAGATGGCCACAATTTTTTCCATGGGGATATTATTGTCTTTCAGTGCTTTTTTGATGCTTCTTGTCGAGATGCCGGCATCGATTAGTATGCCGTAGTCGTCAGTCCCTACATAGCAACAGTTGCCGCTGCTGCCGCTTGCTAAGCTCATATATTGCAGTAACATTGTCGTTCCTTTTAAGAGTGTGCAAAGATACGTTTTTTATGGCTATTTTTTTTCATATAACCAGCCATATTTCACCAATCAAACAAGCTTTTATTGCAAAGGGGGTAGGTCTGTTGTCGTTATGCATTTCTTACAAACAGGTTGGTGTGTACGTATTTTCCTAAGCTCTATATACCTACATTATGGACATAGTTGGGTCGTAAGAAGATGGCGTGTGACGACTTATATTGGTGTATGTACTCTTAAGGCTTATATATCAAAAAGATGGCAGGTCGTTTCTGCAGGTCATACCGCGCTTTGCTCCATTCGGCAATGGTGCGGGTGTGTATCTCTTCGGTAGGACAGCTTATATCGCATGCGACACACAACCGAGTGGATGGGCGACAGTGGCGTACAAGTTCGTCGATAAGTCGGTGGTTACGGTAGGGCGTCTCTATGAAAATTTGAGTTTGGTTCTCTTGGTAAGCTCGTTGTTCTATTTGTCGTATCTTTCGTGCCCGCTCGTCGCCATCGACAGGCAAGTAGCCTATGAAGGCAAAACTTTGTCCGTTGAACCCGCTGGCCATCAGAGACAACAATATCGATGATGGTCCTACGAGTGGTACCACAGGTAACCCCTCGCGTTGAGCAATTGCTACAAGGTCGGCACCCGGGTCGGCTATGGCCGGACAGCCTGCTTCTGAGATGATACCCATAGGCTCACCGGCACGTAAGGGTGCAAGAAATGCAGCAATCTCCTCGGGGCGGGTATGCTCGTCGAGGGTGTAGAAGGTAAGCGAGTCTATATCTATATCGCGGTTCGACCGGCGTAGAAAACGGCGTGCCGAGCGTATGTTTTCTACGGCAAAATGGCGTATCCCGGCAATTATTTCGCGGTTATAAGTCGGTAAAACACGGTCGGGATCGGTATCGCCTAAGGTGACAGGTATCAGGTATAGTGCGGCTTGCATGCAGTGCGTTTATAAGAGGTTGTTAGTACTGTGATATTCGGTAAGCCCCTCGATGGGCGTTGCCGTTATATGACCTATCTTTATGTTCTTTTCATCAGCTACGTCACGTATTACATCGGCATAGTGGTAGGCTATGGAGCCGGTAAGGTTGACGGTAAGGTGGCGGTAGTCGTATCGCATGATGTGGTGCTCGAAGTAGGAGCGAATTGCATCGTGTACAATAGCGTATATTTCACCGTGGTCGATGTGTGCTGCTAAAAACGGCGACAGGCTGGCCAAGTAGCGGTTGGCTGCTGGTTGGCGGTATATACGGTCTATAAGATGACCGTAATCGGTCTTATACTCGGAGTAGAAATCAAGAGCTATCTGTGGGTCTAACTCGTTGCGCAATAAGCGGCGCAGAAACTCTTTGCCCATGGCTGCACCGCTTCCTTCGTCGCCAAGAATGTATCCGAGTGGCGGTATGTTGCTTACGATGCATTCTCCATTGTAGTGGCACGAATTGGCTCCTGTTCCCAAGATGCCTGCAATACCCTCATTGTGGCAACACAAGCTGCGAGCAGCTCCCAACAAGTCGCTTGCTATATCGATAACAGCGTTAGGGAAATAGTCGCTTAGCACAGCTGTGAGTCGTTGATTTGTTTTATCACCAATACAGCCGGCACCATAGAAATAGATATGTCGGGGTTGTATTTTACGCATGACCGGGCACAGTTCGTCGGCGATGATGCGCTGTATTGTTTCATCATGTTGGTGTACTGGGTTAATGCCTGTAGTTGTCATCAGTTGTGTGGGGCTATCATCCGTTATAAGCGCCCATTCGGCTGTGGTCGATCCACTATCGGCTATGAGTATGCTCATTTGTATATGTAATATGTTTGCGATTTTTGTTTAAATTCTTTCACTCCATTCTCCCAATAAGGCCGGGCATCCTCCCAGCGATAACGTCGGGTGAACTGTTGACGTATTTTGTTGCTACCACACACTTTGTCAACCATTTTCAGTCGCGACTCTTCGGCCGTTGCAAATGGTTTGTGCGAGGGGTACAAGGCGGCCATCTCTTGCATGACATAAAATTGTATTTCGGTCAGTCTGGCCGTTTTGCGGTCGACCAGATGTACCTGTACGCCTTGTAACCTGCTACCTTTTTGTGTACCGTAGAATGGGGTGTAGTGTATGGGACGAAATATGACTCCTTCTAATTTCAATGCGTTGAGTCTGTCGGCCAAAGTATCGGCATTGACCCAACTTGCCCCAAAGAGTTCAAAGGGTAGTGTGTACCCTACACCTATAGAGAGAGTACCCAACTCACCAGCGATACCCGACATGGGGTAGTAGTATGCCGATATGGCATGTGGTATGTGAGGCGATGGAGCTATCCACGGCAGTCCGGTATCGGCAAAGTCCATATTGCGAGTCCATCCTTCCATTGCTATGACGGTGAGTTTGCAAGGTTTTGTGCCAGTCATACCTTCGCCGTTGAGTAGGCGAGCCAGTTCACCGCAGGTAAGGCCGTATATATAGGGTATAGGATATTGGCTTACAAATGAAGTATAACCAGTTTCTACGGGACATCCCTCAACGCGGTTACCTCCCAGCGGATTGGGACGGTCGAGTACCATAAACTCTATGCCTTGCTCGGCAGCTGCTTGCATAGCCAGACCCATAGTACTGATATATGTAAATGAGCGACATCCTATATCTTGTATGTCGTATACCAATATATCTATACCGCGTAGCATTTCGGCAGTGGGCTTGCGGCTCTTGCCGTAAAGAGAATATACGGGTAGGCCTGTTTTTGTGTCGCGGCTGTTGCTTACCTTATCTCCGGCATAAATGTTGCCGCGCACACCATGTTCGGGTGCATAGAGAGCGACAAGGTCAACCTCGGGGGCTTCAAAGAGTATGTCTATGGTAGGACGCAGGTTGTTGTCAACGCCTGTAGGATTGGTTATCAGTCCTACTCGTTTGCCTTTGAGGGGCGCGAAATGCTGTGATGCAAGTACTTCAATGCCGGTTTTTACCTTGGCTTCGGCGAGGCAGTCGATAGTAAGCAAGCAGCATAGGCATACGATGGTGGCAATAGTCGTTCTATTCATTTTCATGTTTTGTTTCTTGTGGTTTGTCTATTTTTACACAACTACATACGGCGATGGTGATGAGACAGAACAGCATGATACAGACGAAAAACATGCGGTAGCCTACCAGCTCTTGCAACCATCCGGCTGCCATTCCTGGCAACATCATGCCCAAGGCCATAAAGGCGGTACATAATGCGTAATGAGCCGTTTTGCTCTCTCCGTCGGCATAATAGATGAGAAACAGCATATAAGCCGTAAATCCAAAGCCGTAGCCAAATTGTTCTACAAAGATACAAATATCTATAATCCAAATGGCAGGATGCATGTATGCCATGTATACATAAACGAGATTAGGCAATATCAAGCTCCACATCATAGGCCATAGCCATCGTCGTAGTCCTCCGCGAGAGGCGCATAAACCTCCTACGATACCTCCTATGGTGAGTCCTAATACGCCCAGCGTACCGGTAGCAATACCTATTTGGGTGGTTGATAGCCCCATACCTCCTTTCTCAACAGGGTCGAGCAAGAAAGGATTGGTCATTTTCACTAAAAATGCTTCGGGAAGCCTGTATAGGAGCATGAAGGCTATTGCCGATATTGCGTGCGGTTTCTTGAAGAAGGTAACGAATGTGTGGGCAAATCCGGTGAAGATGCTGCGTGCTGTCGTATTTTCAGCTGTGGCTCGATCACTTGTGGGGCGTGGCAGAATATAACGGTGATAAAGGAATAAACCTATAAATAGCCCGCTCATGACCATAAAGGTGATAGACCATGCGAGCGGGATGCTGCCTGTGCCATCTTCCAATACACCGGCCAAAATAACCAGCAGTCCTTGTCCGGCAATCGTAGAGATGCGATAGAAGGTGCTGCGTATACCCACAAAATAAGCTTGTTGTTTCTCGTTTAGTGCCAGCATGTAGAAGCCGTCGGCAGCAATGTCATGGGTGGCCGATGCAAAAGCCATCAGCCAAAAGAAAGCCAGCGTTATTTGCAGCATGTGGGGAAGATGCAGCGTGAAGGCTATAGCAGCAAAACCTCCGCCTACAAGTAGCTGCATGAGGGTTATCCACCATCGTTTTGTCTTGAGTAAATCTACGAATGGGCTCCATAAGGGTTTGATAACCCATGGCAGGTAGAGCCATCCGGTATAAAGGGCAATGTCGGTATTTGATATGTCAAATCGTTTGTACATAATGACCGAGAGTGTCATCACTACGACGTAGGGTAGTCCTTCAGCAAAATAGAGAGTCGGTATCCAACTCCATGCCGATTGTTGTGTATGATTTTTTTCTCTCATTGTTGAGTATATAGTTGTGTCAATGTGGTACCAGGATAGTAGTGCGCTAATATTTCATCATAGCGGTAGCCGCGCTCGCTCATTACGGCGGCACCTATCTGGCATAGTCCTACGCCGTGCCCCCAGCCGGCGCCGTGCAGAGTAAAGCGTATCTCACCGTCACATTCACTCTTTTCTACGATAAATGCCGAGCTGTACAGGTGACTTTCGGAGAGCCAGCGTCGTATCTCTAACTCTTTACCTACTACAAGGCTGCGGTGGCTGCCCACGATACGAAGACGGACAATACGTCCCGATGAGCCTCGTTCGAGGGGTTGTAAGTCGAGTATCGTGCCAAAATCTATGCCTGCTCGTCGTCTGATAAGTTCGGTAAGCTCTTTTTGCCGGTAAGAGACTTTCCAGCGGTAGAAATGTGTTGTAGAAAGGTCGTAGTCGTTGAGTACCTGCGATAAGATGGCACGGTCATGGGTATTGCAGAAAGCATCGGGTTGAGTCATGATGAAGTGTGCTACTGCATTCTCGTCGTGCAAGTCGGGTATGATGCCGCTTGCATTGTCGCCTATGGCTGTGAGGTAGGGGTGCGGTACATCTTCCCAGCAATTTTCAAACAGCTCGGTCACTCCACCGCAGCACTTCGAGAAGCGTGCGTCGGCAATTTTATCATTATAACATAGTACAGTGCCATAGGTAGAGTCGATGGCCGCATCTACGGCAGGCGGGGGGGGGAG